>Ga0183095_10586_pt1 | contig 91014 bp, 85 predicted proteins | sample BioMet4_FD_130346 | JGI IMG/M metagenome (GOLD analysis project Ga0183095, IMG submission 130346) | Microbial communities from bioreactor (seeded with sewage sludge) at LBNL, California, USA - Biofuel metagenome 4 (v2) (version 3) | ecosystem: Engineered > Bioreactor > Anaerobic > Unclassified ...
GCTGCTCTCCGGCCTGTCTCCCATCTGATTCACAGGCTCGCTTGCGGGGGCTTTTGCGATGTACTGCTTCTGTTTCCGCCGATGCCAACATTATAGCAGTTATGCCCTACTTTTCAACCATCGAATCAATCAGCGTCCAGAGCTCTTCCAGGCCTTTGCGGTTCACGGCGCTGATCGCCACAGCGCTGTGCGCGCTGATGCCCAGCGCCTCCCGGATGCTCTTCAGACTGCGGGCTGTTTCCGACTGATTCAGCTTGTCCGTCTTGGTGACTGCTGCGGCGACAGCCAGATGCGCATTCCGCGCATATTCAATCATCAGCTGATCGTCTTCATTGGGCACCCGCCGGCTGTCCAGCACCAGGATCATGCCTTTCAGCTGCGGACGCAGGCGGAAATATGGATCCATCAGGCGGCGGAAGGAAGCCGCATCCTGACGGATTCCGGCCGCATAGCCGTAGCCGGGTGAATCAGCGAAGATGGCCCGGCCGTCCACCTCATAGAAATTGATGAGGCGGGTCTTGCCCGGGGTCTTGCCGCTGTAGGCCATCTGCTTGCGGTTGAGGAGCGCGTTGATCAGCGTGCTCTTGCCGGCATTGCTGCGGCCGGCAAAGACCACTTCCGGCAGTTCCGTCTCAGGCCACTGCTCTTTTCCGGCCGCGGAGATCAGCAGCTTCACGTCATGAAACTGCATGTTCAGCGGACCAATGCTTCCTTGAGCACCTGGCTCATGGTCTCAACCGGCACGAAGCGGATATGCTGCTTGACCGCTTCCGGCACATCGTCCAGATCACGGACGTTGTTTTTCGGAATCAGAATCTTGGTGATGCCGACCCGGTTCGCCGCCAGGCTCTTCTCACGCAGGCCGCCGATCGGCAGCACGTTGCCGCGCAGCGTCACTTCACCGGTCATGGCCAGGTCGGAATAGACCGGACGGTTGCTGAGCGCGGAAACCAGCGCCGTCGTCAGCGTCACGCCGGCGGAAGGCCCGTCTTTCGGCACTGCTCCTTCCGGCACATGGATATGGATGTCATGGGTGTCGAAGAACTTCGGATCGATCTTCAGCTCCTTGGCATGGGCTTTGATGTAGTCCAGCGCGATTTCCGCAGACTCCTTCATCACGTCGCCGAGCTGGCCGGTCATGACCAGCCTGCCCTTTCCTTCGAAGTAATTCACTTCAATGGACAGGACATCGCCGCCGAAGGAGGTATAGGCAAGACCGGTCACAACACCGATCTGATTGGCCTTTTCCTTCTGGCCGTATTCAAAGATTTCCTTGCCCAGCCACTGGTTGATCAGCTTCTTGGTGACGGTCACGGAGTGCTTGCCGTCGTTCAGAATGGCCAGCACGGTCTTGCGGCACAGGCTGGCAATGACTCTTTCCAGCTGGCGCACGCCTGCTTCCCGGGTGTAGTGACGGATCAGATACAGGATCTCCTTTTCGCCCAGATGAAACTGTGCAGGCTTGAGGCCGTTCGCATTGATCTGCTTGGCGATCAGATGCTCCTGGGCGATATGCACCTTGTCGACTTCCGTATAGGAAGGCAGCTCAATGATCTCCAGACGGTCCCGCAGCGGCGCCGGAATGTTTTCCAGATAGTTCGCGGTGGCGATGAACATGACTTTGGACAGGTCATACGGCTCCTCCAGATAATGATCGGAGAAGAACGCATTCTGTTCCGGGTCCAGGACTTCCAGCAGTGCATCGCTGGGATCGCCCTTGTAGTCGGCGCCCATCTTGTCAATCTCATCAATCAGGAAGACCGGATTGATGACTTCGGCCTTCTTCATGCCCTGTATCACCCGGCCCGGCAGCGAACCCAGATAGGTTCTGCGGTGGCCGCGGATCTCCGCTTCATCCTTGACGCCGCCCAGGCTCATCTTGACGAACTTGCGGTCCAGCGCTCTGGCGATGGATTTTGCCAGCGACGTCTTGCCGACGCCCGGAGGACCCACCAGGCAGAGAATCGGCGAGTTCAGGGATTTGGTCATCTGCTTGACGGCCAGATATTCCATGATCCGTTCCTTGACCTTCTCCAGACCGTAATGGTCCTCATTGAGAATGTCACGGACGTTCTTCAGGTCCTCGTTGTCCTTGGTCTCCTGGTACCACGGCGTCTTCAGCAGCCAGTCAAGATAGGATCTCTCGACCGAGGCTTCGCCGCTTCCCGGCGGCAGCATCTCATAGCGCTGCAGCTCTTCCGTGGCTTTGTCCTTGACGTGCTGCGGATACGGGTTGTTGTTAATCATATCGCGCAGCTGCTGGGTGTCATCGGTGACGTTGGAGACGTCGCCGAGCTCCTCTTTGATGGCCTTCAGCTTCTCGCGCAGGAAGTATTCCTTCTGGCCGTCGTCAATGCGCTCCTTGACCTTGTCATTGATGGTGGCTTCGATCTTGTTGAACTGCTGCTGCTTCTCCAGTTCCGCGACGATCAGCAGCATGCGCTCATTGATGTTGACGGTCTCCAGCAGTTTCTGCTTGGCCGCGACCTGCAGCGGAAAATACTGGGCGAACTGGTCCGTCAGCGTGACGGCGCTGACGCCCTGGGTCAGCTGGGAGATGATCTCCGGCGGGAATGCCGCCGACAGATTGCTGATCTTCTCAAACTCACTGACGATCTTCTTGACCAGCGCCACTTCTTCCATCGGATCGCCGGCGACATCCGCCATCGGCTGGACTTCCGCCATCATGATCTCTTCGCTGTCATCCAGCTTTTCAAGCCGGGCGCGCTTGACGCCCGTGAACGTCACGCGCATGAAGCCTTCCTTCTTGCGGACGACCTTGATCTTGGACAGCGTGCCGAAACGGTAAAGATCCTTTTCCGCCGGATTGTCGACCATGATGTCATTCTGGCAGACGATCCACACCATGCTGTCATAGGATGCCGCTGACTCATTGACCGCATTGATGCTCTTCTGACGGCCGACTTCGATCATGACGTCCTGATTCGGGAATATGATAATGCCTCTGGTGCAGACAACCGGCACTCGAACCTGTGATTCCTTGCTCATAGCTTTCACCTCCATGCAATTGCCTTATTGGGTAAAAATAAGACGCCGGGCGTCTTATTTTTGGGATTGCTTTGTTGTTTTACTTGGCTGCGTTTTCCTTTACGAAGTCGTAGGCCATGCGGTTCTTCAGATCCTTCTTCAGATAATCCGGATCGATCAGGCTCTTGACCTTCGCCACTTCCAGCTTGTACTGGTCAGCGATGTTCTGGTATTCCTTCTCCAGATCCTCGCCCTTCGGCTCCAGCTTCTCCTGTTTTGCGATGGCTTCCAGAACCAGGCGCAGCTTGACCGCCTTTCTGGCATCCTCTTCGTAGTCCTTGCGCAGGTCTTCCTGCTTCTTGCCCATCATGCCGAGGTAGGTCTTCATATCCATGCCGTACTGCTGGATCTTCTGCGCCAGCTCATTCATCATGGACGTGACTTCCTCTTCCACGAGGACATCCGGAACATCGACGGTTGCGTTTGCGGCGACTTTATCGAGGATCTCCGCATCCGCCTTCTGCACGGCGCTGTTCTTCTTCTGTTCTTCCAGACGGTCACGGACCAGTTTCTTCAGGCCGTCAGCGGTATCCACGCCCGGAGCGTTGACATCCTTCGCAAACTCGTCGTCGACTTCCGGAAGAACCTTCTTCTTGACTTCATTGACCTTGACCTTGAAGATGACATCCTTGCCCTTCAGATCCTCGGCATGATAATCCTCCGGGAACTTCAGGCTGATTTCCTTCTCCTCATTGGCTTTGGCCCCGATCAGCTGATCCTCAAATCCCGGGATGAAGCTTCCGGAACCAAGCACCAGGTTGTAGTTGTCGGCTTTGCCGCCTTCAAATGCGGTGCCGTCCTTGAAGCCCTCATAGTTGATATTGACCGTGTCGCCCTTCTCAGCGGCGCCGTCCTTGGTCTCATAATCGGCATACTGTTCACGCAGGCGGTCGATTTCAGCATTGAACTCCTTGTCATCGACAGTCACGTCTTCCAGCTTGTAAGGCAGGCCTTTGTATTCGCCAAGCTTGACTTCCGGAGAAACGGCAAATGTGAACAGGACCTCCGCCTTCTCTTCGCTGACGGACTTGATGTCCATCTGCGGGCGGCTGATCGGCTCGAGCTCATGCTCCTTCAGGCCGTCCTGCAGCCAGTGGTTGGCATTGTCCTCAATCGCCTGAATCTCGCATTCCTGCTGCGGAACCCTCTTTTCAATCAGTTCCTTCGGCGCATGGCCCTTGCGGAATCCCTCAATGGTCACGTTTGCGGCTATTTTATTGAAGGCCTTTCTGCAGGCTTCCTTCCATGCATCGCCCTCAATGGTTACGCTCAGTTCTCCAGTAGACTTCTCTTTCGGTGTCCAGTTTGACATTTGGTTCATAAGCTCCTTTCAGCTTGGATTTCCTGCCCATTATAGCAAAGTTGACAAAGAATTGACAGCAGAACGAACCGCTGGACAGCACGTCAGATTCTCTGCATTTAGCACTCTGATGCCGTGCCTGCTAGTATCCTACAGCGAATGGTTAGCACTGTCAATAGATAAGTGCTAATTCTGTGCTTTCCGCCGCTTCCGGATCTGATCCACGTGATCCAGAATTCCGCGGTCGCCCATCATGTCCGCCACCTGCTTCACGGTCTGATATGCAAACTCCTGCCCCTCCCCCTGATCATAGGATAAGGGAAGGAACAGGTAAGCGTCATGGATCAGCATCTGCCGGCACATGGCATAGACCGTCGGATTGTCCCCGGCCAGCCAGTCTTCCAGGTCCTGCAGAGCTTCCTGAAAACCGGCGCTGTCCGCAACCGGTGTGACACAGTCCGGCCAGAACGTATATTCGATGCCGTTCTTATTCCAGACAAACTCATCGCTGACGCCCTGCTGGGCCAGCGCATCCACCAGCACCGCCGCCGCTTCCGGGCAGGGATTGTTCTGCAGATAGTCCTGCACCGGCGCAATGCATTCCCGCAGGCTGCGGCCGGCCAGTGCCCCGGCCGCGCTGAGCTGGGCGCGGTCATCCTTCTTCAGATCATCCAGCAGATCCGCCGTCGTCTTCTCGCGCACCGGCTGGGCATCACTCTGAGCATAGCGGATATCCTGGCGGATTTTCTTCAGCGCCGCCTCCGTATCCCTGGGCACGTAGGGCATGTCCAGTTCCCGCTTGATCAGCGCCAGCGCTTCCGCATAGCTTCCGGCATCCGCCGCGGTCTTGATCTCCTTCACAATGTCATCGTAGTAGTTTGCCATCAGGATCCCTCGATTGCCGTCAGAAAACGCTCCAGTATGGTCACGGCATCCCGCTGCTGGCTGACAATCGTACGGCAGCCGACCGGATCATTCGTGATGATCGCATCGACGCCGAGATTGACCATTTTATCCATCTGCGATTCGTCATTGACGGTCCAGACATAGATTTCCTTGCCGTGCTGGCGCAGATAGCGCACGAAGTCGGAATTGACGAACGTCGCTTCCACGCTGAAGGCGTCGGCGGCATCAAGCTTCGCCAGGGAACCGTAGGCCACCGTCGTCGTATAGACCGTCTTGATGGAAGGATCCAGCGAGCGCACGGTTTCAATCGTCTTGTAGTCCATGGACGTGATGTCGCATTCATCCTGGAAATTGTTCTGATGGATGATGTCCAGAACTTTCTGCTCGATGCCGTCGTCATGGCCGGTCCGCTTGATCTCGATGTTGAGGTACAGCCGGCCCTTGCAGAGCTTGATGACCTGGTCCAGCGTCGGAATCCGCGTATCCGCAAACTTCGCGCTGAAGAAGCTGCCGTTGTCCAGATCCTTGATCTGGTCATAGGTCAGATCCCAGATGTTGCCCTTGCCGTTGCTGGTGCGGTCCACGGAGGAGTCATGCAGGACGACGATGGTGCCGTCCTTGGTCATCTGCACATCCATCTCCGCGGCATCGGCGCCGTTGTCAATGGCAGCCTGGAAAGCCGGCAGCGTGTTCTCCGGCGCATCCACGGAATCTCCGCGGTGAGCCATGACCATGGCCGGCGTGGTCTGGCCAACAATGATGCCCTTGACTTCCTGGTAGCGCGCCGGCAGGAAGAAGTACAGTCCGCAGGCGAGCAGCGCCGCGGCTCCGATTTTCGTCAATTTGTTCTTCTGGATCCAGGTATGCGCCGGAATATACTCTCTGAGCGCAACACCGGCATCCTTCTGCCGCTGTTCATAGGAGACATAGATGCGGGCCAGCACAACCGGCGCGGACATGATCGTGAACAGCAGGATCAGAACGATCAGGAAGAAAACCGCGGCGTTCGTATACAGGCTCATGGAAGCGCTGGACGGATCCAGCCATTTGACGCCGAAGAAGAATGCCGCCAGCAGGCCGAGATACAGGCCCAGCATATACAGTCCGAGCAGCAAATACGAGCCGATCAGCTTCAGTATGCCGCCCAGCATATGCTTCTTCATCAGTACGGCGCTCTGTCTTGAGGCTTCCTGGAAGCCCTCATCATAGACCGCCATGGCCGGAATCACGTACAGCCATTTCAGGGCCAGCCAGGCCAGATAGAGCAGAGCGATGAAATACAGAACCGTCAGCCATTTCAAATCGTTGATTGTTTCCATGATGAAGCCTGGAATCGCAAAGGAATTGGTCAGGGAAGCGGATTCGGTGATGTTCGCAAACGGCAGCACCAGCAGCACGTAGACCAGAAAAATCCAGTTTTTCAGCTGGAAGACGCGGCCGGCGTCGGAGAAACCGTCGTCGAACATCTGCAGAACTGTGATCTTCCTGCCCTCTTCCGAAGCATGGATGCCGTTGATCAGCCCGGCGAATTCAATGGCGATGAAGGCTCCGACCAGATAGAGGATGCCGACCAGCAGGATCCAGGTCAGCGGATTGGACAGAAAATGCAGGAAGTTGTAATTGGTGAGATTGGAAATGCCGTTGGCATAGAGAACCAGAGAAACCAGCTCCCGCAGCAGCGGCGTGAACAGCGTGAATGTAACCGCCTTGTAGAAGAACTCGAACCAGAAAAAGCTGCGGAAATTGCGGTTCACAATCTGCAGCGTGCGCCGGATCTTTCCCGGTCCCTTCTTTTTCCGGATCGTTTCAGTCTCTGCCATCGTTCCTCCCGGGCCTGCGGAACCGATCTCCGCTGCCCTTCTGTTTTGCCGGCGCGGAATCCATATGCACCGGAAAACGGACTGCTTTCATTATAGACTACGTACGGTGCCTTCCGGAATGCCCAGATCACAAAAAAACCGCCGGCCGGCGGTATCTGTAACTGATGGCGTCCCCGGGGCGACTCGAACGCCCGACAACACGCTTAGAAGGCGTGTGCTCTATCCAGCTGAGCTACGGGGACAGCATTTAAAAATATAGCAAATCTCATTTCCAGATGCAAGGATCCGCGCCGATCCGGTAGTTCATCCTCTGCACATGGATGCGGCCGTCGCTGATGGTGATATCCATAAAAGAAGGTATGGAGCCGTCGCGGTTGCGCCAGATGCTGCCGGGATTCAGCAGGCGGATGCCGTCAACCGTCTCATCATAATAGACATGGGTATGGCCGAAGCAGACGACATCGCAGTGCTGCTGACGGGCCAGCGCCGCCAGCGGCGTCGGATCCATGAACCAGAGGTTGCGGTGGCCGTGGATCATCAGAAAGCGGTGCGTGCCGATGTCCAGCGTCAGCATCATCGGATATTCATCATAGTAGTCGTTGTTGCCGCGCACGCAGGCGAACCCGTCCAGCATCTGCCGCGGCATTTCACTGTCTCCGCAGTGCAGATAAAAATCCGCGTGCGGATATGCGGCGCGCACATCCTGCAGCGGCTCTTCCTGGCCGTGATTGTCACTGACGAGTATCACCCGGATCGTTTTCACGGCTCTATTTTATACCAGGCGGACCGCTCCTGATAGATATTTTGCCGCCGGCGGTGTAGTATGGAATCTGGGAAATGATATGGGAACGCTCGCTCTTGCACCTTACAACCATTATATCTTCTACGCCGCCCTGGCGGTGCTGGCGGTCTATGCCGTCATCTTCACCGTTCATCTGAACACCTTCCTCAAAAACTGGAAAGTCCAGAAAAAGCGCATTGAGGTCATTCAGAAGAACGCCGGAGAGGCATCCCGGAAAGTCAATGCCATGAAGCAGAAGAGCGAGAAATCCTCACAGGCTGCAAAATCCTGGCTGCCTGCCCTGCTGTCCCTGGTTGCCATTGTGAAAGCCTATCGCCAGCAGGATGAAAAAGGCGTCCGGGGATTCCGGCATGCCGCCGCTTCCGTCTTCGAACAGAAAGCAGTCAAGCGGACCACAATGGATTATCTCAAAAAAGCGCTCTGAACAAAGCAAAGGATCCCGGCGGGATCCTTTTTTTCGGCTTGATTCGGATTACTGCTGCGACGCCCATTCGGAGAAGGTGCTGCCGCTGTTGTGCAGCCGCAGCGCCAGATCCGTGCCGACATAGCGGAAATGATACGGCTGCGCGTTTTTGTTGGTGCGCCCGGCATCATCCTTTGTATAGTCTTCCACGAATCCGAATGTATACGCATTTTCCTGCAGCCACTGATACTGGCTGGTCTTTGCAAAATCATTGTCCAGAACGCCGTCCACGCTGAAGTCCACAGCCAGTCCCAGCTGATGGTCGCTGTGTCCCGGATAGAATTCGTACTTCACGGCCTCCGTCCCGTACTGCGTCTGTGCTGTTTCATAGCGCTGCTTCTGCGCTTCGTAGGAGATATACCCCTGTTCAACGCTCAGACCGTCGCAGGCGATCGTGCTGCTGGCATCCTGCTGGATCTCCGCGCACAGGTCCTGCAGCGGCTGCTGGATGGTCTCGGAAACGATGATCTTGGCGCCGTTGGCGGCGGGGACGGCGGCATTGAGCTCCTGCAGTCCCTGCGGCGTGCGCATGCCGACGCCGATTGTATCGTTCAGATAGGCTTCCGGACTTGCGGCATTCTGCAGCAGCGTACCGCTGCCGCTGTAGACATCGCCTTCCGTTAGAAACTGATGGAGTTCTTCATAGGTGTAGGACTGCAGGTATGCAGCCAGCGTGTCCACATCAATCTGGTTCCGGGTCTCTTCCACCATCTTGACGATGCTGGCCGGAGACGCCTGCCATTCATAAGCGGAGAGCGCCTTGTATTCGGCGGCATGATAGATATTGAAGCCGTCTTCCTGAATGTAGGCGATGAACATATTGGGAGCGATGGAATACTCGATGATGTATTCAATCTCCGACTTGTTCAGGTATTTCTTGATCAGCTGGCGGCTTTTCTGATCGGTATACGGATACCGCGACAGCGAATCATACTTCGTGTTCATCCAGGCGATGGACAGCAGAGAAACCACAAGAAGACTGATGACAAACAGCCTTCTGCCGCGCTTCAGTTTTTTCGGATCGTTCTGCAGTTCCAATTCCATAGATTTGATTATATCATTCCTCCGCGTGCAATGCCTCATAGACCTTGTCTGCAGCCGCAGCCGGCACCACTCCGGCAATCTCCTGCCTTGATGCCGCCTTCAGTCCGGTGAAATTGCCGAAGGCTTTCAGCAGCGCCTTGCGGCGCTTGGGTCCGATGCCTTCAATCTCATCCAGTACGGACTTGGTCTGCGCCTTCTGCCGCAGCCGCCGGTGATAGCCGATTGCGACGCGGTGCACTTCATCCTGCATGCGGGTCAGCAGGAAGAACAGATTGGAGCTTTTGTCGATGGGAACCAGGCTGCCGTCCAGACGCATCAGGCCGCTGGTGTTGTGATGATCATCCTTGACCAGACCAAGCACCAGAATCGGCAGTCCCAGGGATTCCAGAATACTGCTGGCCGCCTCAATCTGCGTCAGACCGCCGTCGACCAGCACCGCATCCGGCTGCCGTCCGTTTTCCTTCAGGATCCGGAAATAACGGCGGTAGACGACTTCCTTCATGGAGTCCACGTCGGAATTCGCCGTATGCAGCTTGTAGAGCCGGTAGTCTTTCTTGACCGGCATGCCGTCCTCATAGACAACGCAGGCGGCAACGGTGAACGTGCCGGAGATATGGCTGTTGTCAAACAGCTCGATGCGGTTCATCGGCCGGCCGATATCTGCTTCCAGCTGGGCCACCGCCTGGCGGGTCAGCTCATCCTGCTTCTCCACCACTTCAAATTTCAGATTGAGCTGGCGCCTGGCATTGTCCTGGCACATGGCGATCAGCTTCCGCCGGTAGCCGCGTTCCGGCAGGAACACGTGCACTTTGAGAATGTCTTCCAGTGCGCTGCCGTCTGTATCCGGCGGCAGCACGATCTCCGTCGCCATCGGATGGTTCTCATAGAACTGGATGATGAAGCTGATGAATTCATCCTCGGCATCGCCGTACAGCGGCGTCAGCTTGAATTCCTTTTCCAGGATCGTGCCGTGGCGTACGAAGAAGCCCTGGATGGCGATGTAGCCGCGGTCGGCGTAATAGGCGAACACGTCCATGGAGCCCTGCTGCTCGACCTCAATGAACTGGCGGTCCTTGATGTGGCGGATGGCTTCCAGATAGTCGGCGTATTCCTTCGCCTGCTCAAACGCGAGGCGGTCGCTTGCTTCCTGCATCCGCGCCTTCAGCTCCTGTTCCACTTCCTTTGTGTTGCCGTTCAGAAAGGAAATGATCTTCTGGCTGATCTCTTCATAGACCGCCGGATCCACTTCATACTGGCACGGTCCCAGGCACTGGTGCATGTGGTAATACAGGCATACTTTGTCCGGCATGCTGACGCAGCGGCGGATCGGATAAAGACTCAGCAGCAGCTTGACGGTCTCGTGCGCCGCCAGCGCATCCGGATAAGGTCCGAAGTAGCGGGCGTTCCGATCCTTCTTCAGATCCCTCGCCACCGCCAGCCGCGGATACTGTTCCCGGGTCAGCTTGATGTAAGGATAACTGGAATCGTCAATGAACATGATGTTGTAGCGCGGCCGGTGTTTCTTGATCAAATTGATTTCCAGCACCAGCGCTTCCTTTTCGCTGGCCACCACGATGAAATCAAAGTCGGCGATGTGGCTGACCATCTTGGTCGTCTTGAAGTCATGCGCACCGACGAAATACTGGTTGACGCGGTTGTGCAGCTTCTTCGCCTTGCCGACGTAAATGATCTCGCCGCGGCTGTCCTTCATCAGGTAGACGCCCGGTTCGTACGGAAGATTGGCCAGTTTTGCCTTCAGTTGTTCACTGATCATGTTCAATCCTTGAAGACGACGACCGTCGCCCCGGTGCCGCCTTCCTGCGGCATGCCGATGCGGTAGCTGTCGATCCCTTTCTCGTTCTTCAGATAATTCCAGACCGCCTTGCGCAGCGCGCCGGTGCCGTCGCCGTGAATGATGCGGCAGGTCTTCAGATGATGCAGGCGGACATCGGCAAGGTAATCACCAAGCGCCTGCACCGCTTCGTCCACATGCATGCCGATCAGATTGCATTCCAGCGGCGAGGACGCGGCCAGGCCGGTCTCAAAAGAAACACTGGCCGAGGCCTTCTTCACTTTCGGCAGCTGCCGGCTGGTATGGCGGATCTGGTCCGGACGTACGCGGATCTCCCGTCCGTTCAGAAGGATTGTGATATCACGCCGGCCGATCTTCGTGACCCGCGCCAGCTGGGACGAAGCCCGCAGTTCCACCGTATCCGACACGGCAAACGGCCGGTCATCGGCCAGCGCCGGTTCCTCCGGCATTTCCTGCGGATCCTGCTTCAGCTGCTGGCGGATGGCCAGCACTTCGTGGTATTTTGCGGTTTCCTGTTTTTCACGCATGTCGCTGAGAATGGCATCCGCTTTCCTGGCAGCAGCTTCCGCATACTGTTCGGCTTCCTTCTGGGCTTTGGCCATCAGCTTGTCGCGGTTCAGCTCAAGATCGTTTTTCTCCCGGCTCAGCTGTGCCTGCAGATCCTGATTCTGCTTTACTTCCGCCTGCAGCTTCTCCTTGAGAAGCTCCGTCTCCGACAGCTGCTTTTCCAGCTTTTCAATCAGCTCATCTTCCTGGGTCTTCGCCTGATCCTTCAGAAACCGTGCGTAGCGGATGATCGGCTCCGGCAAGCCGTAGCGCTGCGCCACTTCAAAAGCATTGGAGGAGCCGCTGAGCCCTTCCACATAGCGGTAGGTCGGCATCAGCTTCTCCATGTCAAACTGGACGCTGGCCACAAGGATGTCGGCGTGTCGCTTGCCATAGGCCTTCAGGCGGCCGTAATGGGTCGTTGCAATGGTCATGGTGCCGCGTTCGCGCAGTTCGTTCAGCAGCGCGATTGCCAGGCTTTCGCCTTCCCGCGGATCGGTTCCGGAACCGATCTCATCCAGCAGAGCCAGGCTCTTGCCGGTCGCATGATTCGCGGTTTCCGCCTGCTTCTGGATGTGCGCGGAAAAAGAGCTCAGCGAAGAGACGACGCTCTGGTCATCGCCGATATCCGCATAGACATGATCAAAGAACGGGATCGAGGCGGAGTCCGCCGTCACCGGCATGCCGCAGTAGGTCATCAGCACAAACAGGCCGATCACCTTCAGGCTGACGGTCTTGCCGCCGGTATTAGGGCCTGTGATCAGCAGCGTCGTATGCGGCGGTGCAATATGATAGTCATTGGCGACAACCTTCAGCGGATCGATCAGCGGATGGCGGGACTTGATCAGATGGATCTCGCGGCCGCTGTTCAGATCAGCGACGATGGCGTTGTGCGCACGGCCCCACTGGGCCTTGGCGAAGAAGCAGTCCAGAATTGCGCAGGTCTCCAAATTGGCCGTCTGTTCTCCGGCCGTGGCGCCGACTTCCTGCGAGCATTCCGCAAGTATCCGTTCCACTTCTTCTTTTTCCTGTTCCATCAGTTCCTGCTTGCGGTTGTTGGCCTGTACGAAGGCGGGCGGTTCAATATAGCTGGCCTGTCCGGAGGCGCTGTCGCCGTAGACCAGACCGCCGAAGCTGTTCTTCTCCGTGGCTTTGACGAGAACGACGGCGCGGCCGTTGCGGGTGGTCAGGATGCCGTCGACGATGCTGGCGGGATGGGCCGCCAGAAAATGCTGAGCCGCACCGGCGATTTCCGCATCGGCACGCTTCAGATCCGCACGCAGTTTCCGCAGCAGCGGACTGGCGTTGTCAAATACTTCTCCGTAGTCATTGATGCAGGATTCCAGTTTCTTCAGCACGCGGTCATGGACGATGACTGCATCCGTCAGTTCTTTCAGGTCTTCATGCGGGACTTCCGTCAGCCCCTGTTCATACGAGCGCACCGCCTTCATGCCGCGGATCAGCTGAATATCCTGAACCAGATCCTGGGCGGAAAGCACCCTGCCCTTTTCCGCGTTCTTCAGAACCGCCCTGAGGTCGCGGACGCCGTAAAACGGCATCGGTCCGTAATGGACAGTGCACGCCAGCGCTTCCTGCATGCGGCCGCGGTCGCGGCGGATGATCAGCGGATCATAGGAAGGCCGCTGGGAATCCATCTCTTCCATGCCGAGCGAAAATGCGCAGTACTCCCGCATCTGCGCCCGGATGACATTCAGTTCCAGACTGCTTTCAAGACTCATTGGCCGCCTGCTTTCGCGGTAGCGGATGCTTCCGGCTTTGTCCCTGCGGAAGATTCTGCGGAAGCCGCTGGTTCTGAGCCGGCAGAAGGCTCCGTGGAAGCCGCCGGCTCCGCCGTGGCCTGATAGCCGTGCTGGTCCAGCCACTGGCTGACCGTGCTGCGGTCCTCATCGCTCAGGCTGGTGACGTCATTGTAAAGCTTTGCAAAGGCATTGCTGTCAGCAAGCGGCTGTTTGAGAAAGGAAAACACATCCGCAGTCTTTTCGCTGATTGCGCTGAGATAGGTAGCCTGAACCATGGCGCTGCCGTTGGCAAACAGCGGCGTATTCAGGATCAGGCAGATGACCAGCACCCAGAGCGTGGCGCCGATGATGCCGCAGACGCCGCCCAGCAGTTCCGAGATCTGCTTCACAACCGGAATCTTCTGCAGGGCTCTGGCGACCGGCTCCAGCAGCAGAAACACGATCCGCATGATTGCGAACAGCACCAGAAACCAGATGAGTTCATTGACATAACCGTAGATGCCGTCGCCATACAGGGTGCCGGCCTGGACCGGCATCCAGGAATGCGGCCACAGGGAAAAATGCGACGCCATGACCGGATACAGACGCCAGGCGATAAACAATGAGCCGAGGACCGCCAGAACGTTGACCAGGGTCACAAGGAATCCCCTTCTTACGCCGATGATCATCAGCACAATATAGAATACGATCACTGCAAAATCGATATACAGCGCATAACTTTCCGGAATCGTGATCATTCATGCCTCTTTCTGTCTTTCACATGATACTTCAATTCCACACCGTTGTTCAAATCCGATGATACAATATCAATATGGCCAAAACCAATACCATCACTTTGACGCTGACCTCCGCCCAGGGTGAGCGCCTCTACAACGCCTGGCAGGATGCCAGAGATGAGAAGATTCCCGCCTATGCGCTCTGGCAGCTGCGTCCGGAAAACTGTGTGATCACACGGTATGCCTCCGGCAAGACCGTCTTTCAGGGCAAGGACGCCGAAGTCTATGCGTCGCCTTTTCTGGACGGCGGCGATCGGCTGCCGCAGGCCGGCAGCGATGAGGTCGGCACCGGGGACTATTTCGGTCCGGTGTGCGTCTGCGCCTGCATTGTTCAGCCCGGCCAGGTCCAGCAGCTGCATCAGCTCGGCGTACGCGACTCCAAGGCTGTGACGGATGAAGAAATCCGCACGATCGCCCCGGCTCTGATGAAGCTTCTGGAATACAGTCTGCTGATTGTCAGTGACGAGAAATACAACCAGGTTCACGATCAGTCGAATATGAACGCCATCAAAGCCCGGCTGCACAACCAGGCCTATGTGAATCTGCAGAAGAAAACCGTGCTGCCGGATTTCCGCATCATTGACCAGTTCACGCCGGAACCGCAGTATTACCGCTATCTGAGCCGCGAGAAAGCAGTGGTCCGCGGCATTCACTTTGAAACCAAGGCGGAGAACAAGTATCCCGCCGTCGGCGCCGCCAGCATCATCGCCCGCTACGCCTTCCTGCGCAGCATGGACGCCATGGAGAAAACCTACGGCATGTCCTTTCATAAAGGCGCCGGCAGCCAGACGGATCTGGACGCCGGCACCTTCGTACAGCGCTATGGTTTTGCGAAGCTGTCAAAAGTCGCCAAACTGCATTTCAAGAACACCGAACGCCTGCGTCCGGAAAATACCAAGGAATAATTTCCGGCCGCAGAGCGGCGTCACTTCATCTCGTTCTTTGTCCGCGTCACGTCAATGCGGATCGTGTTTTCAATGCGCTTGAGCTCTACGCCGGCGGCCTTGAGCATGCGCTTTGAGGCGATGGTCGTGTCCGTTGCTGCGTATTTGTCGGATTCATAGACGATGCGGCGGATGCCGGCCTGAATCAGGGCTTTTGCGCATTCATTGCATGGAAACAGCGAAACATAGAGCGTGCAGCCGGCGACGGAGCGCGGGCTGTTCAGGATCGCATTCAGCTCCGCATGGACGACGAACGCATACTTGGTGTCAAGAACGCCGCCTTCCCGTCCCCACGGAAAGACGTCATCGCTGCAGCCTTTCGGGAAACCGTTGTAGCCGACCGAAACCACGCGGTGGTTCTCATCCACGATGCAGGCGCCGACCTGCGTGTTCGGATCTTTGGAGCGCAGCGCGGAAAGATGCGCCAGGCCCATGAAATACTCATCCCATGTCAATGTGTTCTGTCGTTTCAAGCTCATAAACTGACCTCCTTGAGATCGACTCCGTAGAGTTTTCCCAGATTCTCCAGCATATATTCACTCCAGCTGTGCAGACCGAGCCGGTACTCCTCGCGCAGAATGCGGATGTCCGTGCTCAGATACTGCTGGTCGGAGGGAATTGCGCGGTTCTGCCAGCAGAGCCAGCCCAGCACGCACACCAGAACCGCCGCGGCGGCCATGGTGTTTTTCTGCAGCAGTTTCCAGCCGGCGTCGCGGGTGGCGAGGATGCCGCCGATCAGACCGGTGAAGAAACCGCCCAGATGGGCCATGTAGGCAACTCCGGGCAGGAAATTGATCATCAGGTTCATGCCCAGGACGAGATAGAGATTGCTGCGGACGCGGGGATTCTGATAGGCGCCGGAATGGAATACATAGACCAGCAGCGCCGCCATCAGACCGTACAGTCCTCCGGAGAGCCCCACCGCCACGCCGTTGGCCTGCGTCGCGGTCAGAAACAGTGAACCGCCGGCGGTTGAGGTGAGCAGAATCAGCAGATAGGAACGCCGGCCGAACAGAGTTTCCATCGAGCGGCCTAGAGCGATCAGGCTCATGACATTCATGAACAGATGCCAGGGTTCCACATGCACAAAGCCTACAGTGACCAGACGCCACCATTCTCCGGCCAGCACGAACGGCTTGTAATAGGCGCCGTAGAGAACGGCCTTTTCCGTATCGTTGCCGTCAAACCCGGAAAGATGGATGCAAAGAAACAGAATGCAGCAGACCAGCGCCACGCAGTAGCTTGCCCAGGGCAGTTCCGGATGCGCGCTGATAAAGTTCTTCTTCCGGCGGTTCTTCTCCTCCGTCTGCTGCTTGAGCGATTCGTTCAGACGCAGGAACTCCTGCTGCGGATCTTCAAATTCCGCCAGCTGCGCCTGCAGCCCCGGAAACACGGTCTCCAAATCATACCCGCTGGCGTGTTCCCTGTCCAGAACGCTCAGGACCAGATCCGGATCCGCGGTTTGGACGGCGTCCGGACCGATATGGATATCGAGCGGTTTCTGGACGTTGTTGATGGCAATGGAATACAGCCGGTTCAGATGCAGGATCCGGCTTTTGTCGAGATACGCTTCGCTGAGCGGAAAGCTGGAGATGCGGATAACCGGAAACTGCCGGGCACGGCCGTTGACCAGCCAGATCTCTTCCGCCTTGTCCATGCTTCTGGCAAACCGGTAGCCGTAATCCGCCACCAGAAAACGCGCCAGCTGCACCTGCTGTACCCGTTCCCTGGATATCATCAGACGTTCTGCCTCAGCATTGTGAGCAGTTCCTCAAAATAAGCCGGCAGCGGTGCTTCGAACGTCATGGTCTTTCCGCTCCGCGGATGCACGAGCGTCAGCCGGTACGCGTGCAGAACCTGTCCCTGCGTATCCATCAGCCGGCAGACGCTGCCGTATTTCGGATCGCCCGTCACCGGATGGCCGATGTACTTCAAATGCACGCGGATCTGATGCGTGCGCCCGGTCTCCAGGGCGCATTCGAGATACGTGTTCTGCGCAAAGCGCTCCCGCACATGGAAATGGGTGACGGCGCTGCGGCTGTTGAGCTCGGTGACCGCCATGCGCTGGCGGTCGCGGGGATCACGGCCGATGGGCGCATCAATGATGCCGTCATCATGGTCGATGATGCCGTCGGCAACAGCCAGATATTCACGATGGCAGGTTTTGTCGACCAGCTGGGCGGCGATGGCCTGATGGGCCATGTCGTTCTTGCAGGCGACGATGCAGCCGGTCGTGTCCTTGTCAATGCGGTGGACGATGCCGGGCCGGATCCGGCCGTTGATGCCGGACAAGTCATGGCAGTGGTACAGCAGCGCATTGACCAGAGTCCCGCTGTAAACGCCGGGGGCCGGATGCACCACCATGCCCTTCGGCTTGTTGATGACGATGATATCCTCATCTTCATATAAGATATCCAGAGGAATATCCTCAGGCCTGATCTCAATCGGCGTGCTTTCCGGAATCTCCAGACTGATCGCGTCATTGCTGCGCAGGCGGAAGCTGCTGCGCACCCGTTTGCCGTTGACCTTCGCATTGCCGGCTTCAATCAGCTCCTGAATGCGGGTGCGCGAAAGGTCCGTGCGGAAACTCAGATATTTGTCGAGCCGCTCGCCGGCATCCTCCAGCACGGTCCAGCTTTCCTGGCTGCTCATGCTTTCTTCTCCTCCAGGAACGCGTCAATGATCAGCAGGCCGACGCCGATGCAAAGCGCGGAGTCCGCGATGTTGAAGACCGGAAAATCATATCCGAACGGATAGAAATGCAGAAAGTCGCGCACGAAGTGCAGCAGCACGCGGTCGATCAGATTGCCGGCGGCGCCAGCGATCATCAGGGAAAGCGCCACCCGCTGCAGCCGGGCGCTGCGGCTGATCTTTTTGACCAGATACCAGCTCATCACCGCAATGGCGGCGACGGCGATCAGCGAGAGGAAGATCTGTCTTCCCGCCAGCATGTTCCAGGCGGCGCCGTCGTTTTTGACGTACGTGATATAGAAAAAGCCGGGGATGATTTCCATCTCTCCGTGCAGGCTTTCCGTTACCTGAATATAGTATTTGCTCGCCTGGTCCAGCAGCAGCACCAGCGCAATGATCCAGTATTCCATAAGTTCTCCGTTTCTAAAACTGCTGCGTATAAAGCACAAACTGCTCCAGCTCAAACGGCTGGTACTTCTTGCAGAGCTTCGTATACGCTGCGCTGTAGCTGCGTTCATCGTAGGAATCGAGCCGGCGCTTCTGCAGAATCTTTTTGATGCCCATGGAAGCCGCCCGGGAGAATTCGCCGCTGCGCACGGCCCGGACCACATTGTCCTTGTCCAGCAGGATCAGCTGCATGCTGTAGCACTCACTGTCCTTGAAGGAATTGTACAGATCCTTGGTGGCGTCAAACAGGCAAAGCGGGACGTCGCTGGTCTCCATGCAGTCATTGATGTTCAGCAGGAACAGATCAACGATTCCCCGCTCCAGGAAGGAAACGGTGATCTGCTTGCATTCCGTATTGTGAATCTCCTCGGGCTGCCAGATGTCGTCCTTCACCATGAAGAACCACGTGTGGTCGGCGTAGTCTAGCCAGATCCCGTTTTCCGTTTCAATATCAAGCTTTTGATTGACGCGGTATGGATTCATCATTCCTCGGCGCTGGACGCATCAGCTCGGACTCCAGACGTTCTGTGAACTGGTTGGTGTACAGGCGGTAATAATATCCCTGCCTGGCCATGAGTTCCGCATGCGTTCCGGATTCGGCGATGATGCCCTTCCTTATCACCAAGATTTTATCAGCATTTACGATCGTTGACAAACGGTGCGCAATGATAAAGCTCGTACGGTTGTTCATGACATGGTCGATCGCATACTGGATCACCTGCTCGGTCTCCGTATCAATGGAAGACGTCGCTTCATCCAGCACGAAGATCTTCGGATCCGCAATGACCGCACGCGCAAAGGAGATCAGCTGTTTCTGACCGGTAGAAAGACGGTTGCCGCCTTCACCGACATCCGTGTCGTAACCCTTCTCCAGTCCGCGGATGAAATCATCCGCGTTGACCAGGCGGCAGGCTTCTTCAATCTGTTCATCGCTGGCATCCAGTTTCCCGAAGCGGACGTTTTCGCGGATCGTTCCGGAGAACAGATGCGGGGACTGCAGCACATAGCCGAGATTGCTGTGCAGCCAGCCCAGCGAACGCTCACGGTAATCCACACCGTCGATCCGGATGCTGCCGGAAGTCGGCTCATAGAAACGGCACAGCAGATTGACGATGGTGGATTTGCCGCTGCCGGTTTCACCGACCAGGGCAATGGTCTCACCGCTGCTGACATGCAGGTTGAAATCCTTCAATACGGGCTCGCCCTCGCCGTACGCAAAGCTGACGTGGCTGAACTCCACTTCGCCGTTCATCGGTTCATAGTGCTCCGGCTTCGGTTCAAATTCCGTACCGTATTTCTGGATGACTTCCGGTTTGTCCTGGATCGCCGGCTTGGTATCGAGCAGGCTCAGCACCCGCTCGGCGCTGGCCTGCGCCATCTGCAGTTCCGCAATCAGGGAGGCAATCTGCCGCAGCGGTTCAAAGAACTGCTGCGCATACTGCGTGAACATCATCAGGGTGCCGAACTGGAGCGCGCCCAGCAGCACCTTGCTGCCGCCGTATACCAGAATGGCGGCGGTGGAGAATGCGGACAGCGAGATCACAACCGGATAAAACAGCGCCGACAGGCGCACGGAACGGATGGAGGCATCACGCATTGCTGTAGTCTCCTCGTCGAATTCCTTGAAATTCGTTTCCTCTAGACCGAGCGTTTTGGTTGTCTTCGCACCGGAAATGCCTTCGTTGAAACCATTGGTGATGCGGGAATTGATCTTGCGCACGTCGCGGTAATTTTTCAGAATCCGGATCTGGAACCAGTTGCTGGCCCAGGCCAGAAACGGCACCACCGCCAGGACCAGCAGCGCCAGCCTCCAGTTGGTCATCAGCATGACGACGGTGACGCCGATCATGACGCTCAGCCCCCAGGCCAGATCCATCAGGCTCCAGGCCAGAATTTCCGCCAGCCGCGAGATATCGCTGGTCATGCGCGCCATCAGCCAGCCGATCGGCGTGACATCAAAATAGGAGAACGAAAGCGACTGCAGCTGACGGAAGCAGTTCTGCCGCAGTTCATAGGCCGTATCCATTTCCATATGACCGGCGCAGCGGCAGTAGTAATAGACGCAGACGGACTGAATCAGAGCGCCGCCCAGAAACAGGATGCCGAACTCATAAAGCTCCCTGCCGCCGTGCCCGGCCGTCACAAAGTAATCGACTGCCAGTTTGTTGAGGTACGGGAAAAGCACATCGAAAACGGCGATGACGACATTCAGAAGCGCCAGCCGCACCAGATTCTTCTTCTGGCTGCGCAGCAGGCCGAGGATGCGCTTCCAGAGATGGGTATCGAGCGAATCCGTGTTGTACTGCTTTTCTTCAAAGGAACGGACACTCATAATTCGGCGCCTCCTTTCACATAGGATTCCTGGATCTTGTATACGCGCTGATAGAGACCTTCTTCGCGGATCAGCTGCGCATGCGTGCCGTGCTGGGTGATGCGGCCCTGTTCCAGCACGAAAATCTCATCCGCATCCTGCGCGGACGAAATGCGCTGGGTGATGATGATCGTAGTCACGCCTTTGCGCAGACCCTGCAGGCTTCTGCGGATGGCCGCGTCCGTCTCGGTATCCACGGCGCTCAGGGAGTCATCGAACACCAGGATGCGGTTGTCATTCAGAATCGTCCGGGCGATGGCGATGCGCTGTTTCTGGCCGCCGGACAGGGTCACGCCCTTCTCGCCGACCAGTGTATCGTAGCCCTGTTCAAACTCTTCAATGACATTGTGCACATCGGCGATCTGCGCCGCCCGCTCAACCGCCTTGCGGTCGGCATTGCGGTTGGCCAGGCTGATATTCTCATAGATGGTCTTGGAAAACAGAAACGGCTCCTGCAGCACGATGCCGACCTTGCTGCGCAGATATTCCCGGTTGATATCCCGGAGTTCATGGCCGTCAATCTTCACCGATCCGCCGGTATAGTCATAGAGTCTTGAAAGCAGATGCACAAGGGAACTCTTGCCGCTGCCGGTCGGCCCGATCACGGCGATGGTGCGGCCCGCGGGAATGTGCATGGACACATCCTTCAGCACGTCTTCGTTGCCGTCATCATAGCGGAAATAGACATGGGAGAACTGGATATCGCCGGTGATCTCCGGACGGTCTCCCGATACCAGGTCTTCGACCGGTTCGTTGAAGATCTCGTTCAGACGGTCGATGGAGATGCCGGCCTTGCCGATGTCGGAAAGCGTGCGGCCGAGCTGGCGCACCGGCCAGAGAATCATGGATTCGTAGGAGATGAAGACCACGAAACTGCCGATGGAAAGCGTCCCGGCGCGGGCTGCGAAAATGCCGGCGATCACCACCATCAGCGTCTGCAGCATGCAGATGAAATCGGAAGTCGCCCAATAGGCGCCCATGCGGCGGATCAGTCCGAATGTGATGTCCCGGTATTCACGGCTCTTGCCGTCAAAGCGGTCGGTTTCATAGCGCTCCCGGCCGAACGCCTTGATGACCCGGATCCCGGACAGGCTTTCCTGTACGGCTGCGGTCAGGCGTCCTTCCGACTCATCGCTTTCCAGGAACACCTTCTGCATCTTCCGGAAATAGATCAGCGCGTAGAAGAACAGCGCCGGCATGCAGGCAACCGCCAGCCAGGCCAGTTTCCAGTTGATGGAAAACAGGACAATGCAGGCGACCACGACCGTCATGACTGCATTGACGATGGAATAGATCTGATTCGCGAATACCCGGCGGATCTGATCGACGTCACTGGTGCACCTCTGCACCAGGTCACCGGTTTTCGCCTTGACATGGTAGCTGTAAGGAAGCTTCTGCAGTTGCGTATACAGATCATTGCGCAGATCATAGGACATGCCTTCGGAAATGTCGCCGCTGAGCTTGCCGCGCAGATACAGCATCCATGCGAACAGGAGGTAGACAAGTACTATCAGAACGCCGCCGATCCACAGATTCCGGCGCAGGTAATCCGTACCGCCCGCAAGTTTGACCAGAGACTGCATCATACGGCCGGACACCGGCTGGCCGTCAATCACATTGTCAATGAAGAAACTGAAAATCAGCGGTGAAACCAGATTCAAAAAGGCGGCGAAAATGGTAGCCAGGATCATGCCGGCCATGGCGCCGGCGCGCCCGTGCAGATATTTTTGCAGAAATTTCCTGCGGTCCATGGTCCGCCACCTCCTTTTCCAAAAGAAAGAGCACGATTCAGTGCTCTAATTGCCGAAAGCTTTTCAGCGCCTGTGCGATCTGATCCGGACAGGACGTAGGTTTGTAACCGCAGCGGATTCCTTCCAGCTTCTGGATGGCATCCTCAATCTTCATCCCCTGGACCAGCCGGGAGATTCCCTGAAGATTTCCGGAACATCCGTTGGTCACCGTCAGACTGACAATACGGTCATCCTCCAGTTCAAAGTCCATCCGTGAACTGCAGGTTCCTTTCGGCAAATAGGTATAACGCTTCACCGGCATCTTCAAACCTCCTGATCCAAACGACAGCGTATGGCTTGATAATACACCCTTTCGCAGCGGATGAAAAGCCGCGCTGTTCTATACTTTCCGCTGGTTTCGTGCTATTTTCAGTGCTGTGAACAACTTCATTAAAAACAGTTTTCCGCTCAGCGATTCCATGCGTGCCGCTTTGATCCGGCTCGGCTTTCAGAAACTGACTGCCGTGCAGGAGCTCTGCATTCCGCAGGCTTCTGCCGGCCGGGACATCCTCGCCCAGGCCAGCACCGGCAGCGGCAAGACCGCCGCCTATCTGATTCCGGTTCTGGAATCCCTGCCTCTGCAGAGTGAAAAGAAGCATTCCGTGCAGGCGCTGATTCTCTGCCCGAGCCGTGAACTGGCGATGCAGATCGCCGAGGTCTCACGGACGCTCCTGTCCGGCCGGGAGGGCATCCGCACTGCCTTGCTATGCGGCGGTACCGATCTGCGCATGCAGATCCGTTCTTTTCATAACGGCGCCGATGTCGTCGTCGGCACGCCGGGCCGCATTCTGGAACATCTGCGCCGCCATACGCTGAAACCGCAGGAATGCCGGACGCTGGTGCTGGATGAAGCGGATGAGATGCTCAGCATGGGCTTTCTGGAATCCATCCGGACGATTTCCGGGCAGCTGCCGGACCATCAGACCATGCTGTTTTCGGCCACCTATCCGGAACCGGTGCAGAATCTTGCCCGTTCGCTTCTGCATGATCCGTTTGAATGCCATCTGGCTTCGGACTCCGAGAAACAGCAGCATGCGGACCAATACTATCTTTTTGCCGCCGGCCGGGACCGTCTGCCCCTGCTGCGCCGGATTCTGAAAGAAGCACATCCCGCCCAGGCCATCGTCTTCTGCAACACCCGCCATGAATGCGATGGTGTTCAGCGCAATCTTTCCGAATGCGGTTTTGCGGCGGAAACCATCCACAGTGAAATGGACCAGAAAGTCCGTACGCGGATCATGAAGTCGTTCCGGGCCGGCAGCCTGCCGGTGCTGGTGGCGACCGATGTCGCCGCCCGCGGCCTGGACATCGGCGCCGTGGAACTGGTCATCAATCTGGAATTTCCGGAGGAAGCACAGAGTTACGTTCACCGCATCGGCCGGACCGGACGCAGAGAAAAGCCGGGAAAGGCAGTGACTTTCCTGGCTCCTGGACAAAATGACAAACGGCTGCTCATGAAGCAGCTGACCGGACAGGATGCCGCCCTCTGGCCGCATCCGGCTGCCGGAAAGAAACAGCGCTGATCAGATCCTGCCGTCTTTGCGGATGGCGTTCAGCAGACCGCCGCAGCGGATCAGGTGGACCTGCTCTTCCGTCAGATCATTGGCGGCTGTAAAGACAGTGCCGGACGTACGGTTGCGGACAGTCAGATTCTTGGCCGCTTCCAGATTCTGTACATCAACGATTTCCAGCTCATCCAGCAGTGAAACGGAATCATAGTCGGCGTCGTTCAGGAAACGCAGCGGCAGAATGCCGTTGTTGATCAGATTCTGCTTGTGGATGCGGGCATAGCTCTTGGCGATGACCGCCTGAATGCCAAGGAACATCGGCGCCATGGCGGCGTGCTCGCGCGAGCTGCCCTGGCCGTAGTTGGAACCGGCGACGATGATTCCTTTTTTATTTTCCCGGCAGCGCGCCGAGAAGCCTTCATCAATCTGCTGGAAGCAGAATTCACTCATCTTTTCGATGTTGCTGCGGTACGGCAGCACCTTGCCGCCGGCCGGCATGATGTGATCGGTCGTGATGTCATCGCCGACCTTGATCATGACCTTGGCGTCAATCGCCGCCAGCGGCTCCTTCAGCGGAATGGATTTGATGTTCGGCCCTTTGATGATCGGACTGCTGGGGTCGCAGGACGGTGCCAGGATCATGGAATCGTCAATGGCGTAATGCTCCGGCATCGCCGCTTTTTCAAACGGCACGGTGCTGGGATCCGTCAGAACACCGGTAATGGCGCTGACGGCCGCCGTCTCCGGCGAGACCAGATAGATGCCGGCGCTCAGAGTCTGCGAGCGGCCGTAGAAATTGCGGTTGAAAGTGCGCAGAGAAACAGCATTGGTGCAGGGCGACTGACCCATGCCGATGCAGGGTCCGCAGGTGTTTTCCAGCATCCGGGCGCCGGCGGCGATCAGCACTGCCATGTCGCCGTTCTCCGCCAGCATCCGGGTCACCTGCCGGCTGCCGCAGGAGATGGTCAGCGACACGTCTTTGCTGACGGTATGCCCGCGCAGAATATTGGCCACTGTCATGATGTCCGTGACGCTGCTGTTCGTGCAGCTGCCGATGCAGACCTGATCCACTTTCATGCCCGCGATTGCCGCCACGTCCTTGACATGGTCCGGCTGATCCGGACAGGCCACCAGCGGCTTCAGATCGCCAAGATCGATGACGATGGTCTCGTCATACTGCGCATCCGGTTCAGCAGCCAGCGGCTTCCAGTCCTGCTCACGGCCCTGCTTCTTCAGAAACTCAAGGGTTTTCTCATCACTGGGAAACAGTGAGGACGTCGCGCCGAGTTCCGCGCCCATGTTGGTGATCGTGCTGCGTTCCGGCACGCTCAGCTCCCGCACACCTTCGCCGGTATACTCCATGACCTTGCCGACGCCGCCCTTGACGCTGAGCAGCGAAAGCACCTTCAGGATGATATCCTTTGCCGTGACGCCGTGGCCCAGGCGGCCGTTGAGTATGACATTGACCACTTTTGGCATGTTCAGAGAGAATGGTCTGCCGGCCATCGCACAGGCGACATCCAGGCCGCCGGCGCCGATGCCGAGCGTCCCCATGCCGCCGGCTGTCGGGGTATGGGAATCTGATCCGAGCAGCGTCTCGCCGGGAATATCAAAGCGCTCCAGCTGCACCTGATGGCAGATGCCGTTGCCGCAGCGGGAATAGTAAACGCCGTAGCGGTCCGCAACCCCCTGCAGATATTTGTGGTCATCCGCATTCATGTAACCGTTCTGCAGCGTGTTGTGGTCCACATAGGAGACGGAGCGTTTCGTCTGCACGCGGCGGATGTCCATCGCCTCCAGCTGCAGATAGGTCATGGTGCCGGTGGCATCCTGGGTCAGGGTATTGTCGATTTTCAGTTCAATCGGGTTCCCCGCCTCCGGGATCCCTTTCACCAGATGGCTTTCGATGATCTGGCGGGTCAGATTTTTTCCCATAACATGCGCCTCCAATTTGTATCTATGATACCACTCGCTTTGTTGTTTTCCGCATGCTTTTGACTTAGAATTGTCTCATTAAATGAACGGGGAGGATCTGCCATGGATTCCAGACTTCAGAAATCGTTTCAGGATGCCGCTGTCCGCAATCTCATTCCGGATGAGCTCTATCACAAGTATCAGGTGAAGAAAGGCCTCCGCAATGAAGACGGCACCGGCGTACTGATCGGTCTGACCCGGATCGCGGATGTCGTTGGCTATGAACGGGATGCGTCCGGCCGTAAAATCAACTGCGCGGGAGAACTCTATTACCGCGGCATTCCCATTGAGAACCTGATCGATACGGTCATTACGGATGAAGTCCGCGGCTATGAGAAAATCTGCTATCTGATTCTGTTCGGCAAACTGCCCAGCCGCAGCGAACGGAAGGTGTTTGAAACAGAGCTTGCCTCCCGCTATGAACTTCCGGAGGGCTTTCTGGCCAACAACATTCTGCGCTCTCCTTCCCGCAACGTCATGAACATGATCCAGCGCTGTCTGCTGATGCTGTACCAGCTGGATCCGAAAGGCGACAACTGCAGTCCGGTGAACACGCTTGACCAGGGACTGTCCATTCTTGCGAAAATGCCGGCAATGGTCGTCTATGCATATGAGGCCAAAGCGCATTTCTTTGACAATGCTTCGCTGATCATCCATCATGTGCGTCCGGATTACGGCATCGCCGAGAATATCCTGAATCTGATCCGCCCGGACGGCCGGTTCACCAGGGAGGAAGCCAAGCTCCTGGATCTGGTTCTCTGCCTTCATGCCGACCACGGTTCCGGCAACAATTCCACCTTCTCGAATATGGTTGTCGCCTCTACCGGTACGGATCTGTATTCGGCGTTCTCCGCTTCCGTCGGCTCCCTGAAGGGGCCGAAACACGGCGGCGCCAATATCACCTGCTGCCACATGATGAAGGAAGTCATTGCACAGTGCGGCTATGATGCCAGCGACCGCAAGATCAAGAATGCCATCCACAAGCTCAAGAACCGGGAGATGTTTGACCAGTCCGGCCTGATCTACGGTTTCGGCCATGCCGTCTATACGCTTTCCGATCCCCGCTGCGAACTGCTGAAGGCGCAGGCTCTGAAACTGGCCGCCGGCACGGAGTATGAAAAGAAATTCGCCTTCTATCGGCGCTTTGAGGATCTTACGATCGAGATGTTCCGGAAGGAATACGGCCGTGACATCTGCGCGAACATCGATTTCTACAGCGGACTCGTGTATGAACTTCTTGGCATCCCGGAAGATCTTTACACGCCGCTGTTCGTGGCCTCCCGCTCAGTCGGCTGGCTGTCCCACAACATTGAAGACAAGCTCTGCTGCAACCGCATCGTCCGCCCGGCAGGACTGTATGTCGGCAAGAAAGAGAAGCGTATAAAATGACGACAATCACCCTTTTTGCCGGCGACGGCATTGGTCCTGAAATCTCTGCTGCCGTCAGCCGCATCATCCAAAGCGTCTGCCCTGATATCACCTTTGAACCCTGCGAAATCGGCCAGACCGCTTATGAGCATACCGGCGAACTGATTCCGCAGAGCGCCATTGATTCTCTGGAGAAAAACCGCATCGCCCTGAAAGGTCCCTGCACGACGCCGGTCGGTAAAGGCTTCCGCAGCGTCAATGTTCAGCTGCGCACCCGTTTTGATCTCTATCAGAATATCCGCCCGGCAAAATCCCTGCCCAGCGTTTCCACGCGCTTCTCGGATGTCAATCTTGTCGTCTTCCGGGAGAATACGGAAGATCTGTACATCGGCGAGGAGATTATGATCTCACCGGATGAGGCGCATGCAGTCAAAAAGATTACGCGCACTGCCAGTGAGCGCATCATCCGGGCCGCCTTCGAATACGCACGGTCTCATTCCCGCAAGCGCGTCACCTGCGTGCACAAGGCGAACATTCTGAAGCTGACGGACGGCCTTTTCCTGCACATCTTCCAGGAAATCGCACCGCAGTATCCGGACCTGACTGCGGACAGCCGCATCGTTGACAACATGTGCATGCAGCTTGTCATCGATCCGGAAGACTACGATGTGCTGGTCATGCCGAATCTCTACGGGGATATTCTGAGTGATCTGGTCAGCGGCCTGATCGGCGGCCTCGGCGTCATGCCGAGTGCGCAGATCGGCAGCAAGTATGCTGTATTTGAAGCCGTTCACGGTTCCGCTCCGGACATTGCCGGCAAAGGCATTGCCAATCCGACCGCCCTGCTGCTCTCCGCCTGCATGATGCTGGATTATATGGGCCGTCCAGACCATGCGCAGGCCATCCGCGCCGCCGTCAATACGGTGCTTGCGGACACGGATTCCCGGACCCGCGACCTCGGCGGCCAGGCTTCCACGGAAGCTTATACGCAGGCGCTGCTCAGGGCGCTCAAAACAATTCAATAAATTCACTTTGAATTCACAAAAATGTGCTAACATTCATTACAAAGGTAATTCGAATGAAGCACATTTTTATTGTAAATCCCAAGTCCGGAAACGGTCTCGCTGAGCGCTCCATCCAGTTTATCCGCCAGTACTGCGCGGATCAGAAACTTGATTTTGAGCTTCTGATCACGGAAATGGAAGGACAGGCGAAAGACCTTGCCGCGCGTTTCCATGCAGAGGATTCTGTCTGCCTGTATGCGGTCGGCGGCGACGGCACTGCCTATGATGTCGCCAACGGCCTCAATGACCGCGTCCCTCTGGCTATCATCCCTGCCGGCACCAGCAATGACTTCTTCCGCATGATCTCTGACCGCCGGGAATCGATTGAACAGGTCATTGAGGAGACAATCCGCGGCCGCTTCGTGAATGTGGACCTCGGTGCCACCTCGCACAGCCGTTTTCTGAACTGCACGACGATGGGCCTTGACGCCCGCGTCAATGATATGGTCAACCGCCTCCTGAAGCGCAGTTTCCTGCCGCGCATGATGCTCTACGGCGTGTCCGCCGTCATCAACGTGTTCCGCCTGCAGCCGTTCCATGTGGTTCTGGATGCGGACGGGCAGCGCTGCGAAGAAGACTGCATCCTGCTGGCGGTCATGAACGGCAAAGCCTACGGCAACGGCGTCATTCCCATCAAGGGCGTGGATCTGAAGGACGGCCTGCTGAACATCTGCATGATCCAGAGCGACAAGCTTTCCAACATCCTGCCCCTGCTGCCCAAATACATGTCCGGTCATGCCGATACCCTGACGCAGGCAAAGTTCCTGACGGCGCGTTCAATCCATCTGCAGGCGGACAAGAAAGTCTGCATGCAGTCGGACGGCGAAACATTCTACAGCGCCGAGGAATACTTCCGCGTCGATCCCGGCAGGCTGATTCTGCGGGTGCCGGAAAGCTCCGTTCTGTAATTCCATCGAAAAAAAGGAGAAATGCACAGGCATTTCCCCTTTTCCTATTCTCAAATCAGTTCGATGATAAACTCAGTAGTTGACTTTGCGTACTTCGAAGTAGCTCTGCGGATGATGGCAGACCGGGCAGATCTTCGGTGCTTCTTTGGCAACGACGATGTGGCCGCAGTTGCGGCACTGCCAGGTGACAGCATTCTTGCGGACGAACACATCCTTGTTCTTGATGTTCTCCAGCAGCTTCTTGTATCTCTTCTCGTGTTCCTTTTCAATGGCGGCGACGCCTCTCATCTGGAACGCGATCTCCTTGAATCCTTCCGCCTCTGCTTCATCAGCGAAATTCTTGTACATCTCGGTCCACTCATAATGCTCGCCGGCTGCCGCCTGGGCTAGATTCTCCGGTGTGGACTTGATGTCGCCGCCCTGCAGATACTTGAACCAGAGCTTGGCGTGCTCCTTCTCGTTTCCTGCCGTCAGCGCAAACAGTTCGCCGATCTGCTCATAGCCGTCCTTCTTTGCTTTGCTGGACCAGTAATCATACTTGTTGCGGGCCTGGCTTTCGCCGGCAAATGCAGTTTCCAGATTCTTTTCTGTCTTGGTTCCCTTCAGATCTTTCATAGTTCCGAGAAACCTCCTATAAATTCATTATAGACGGTTTTCAAGGCTTGTGAATCATCCGAGTGCGACATCCAGGACCATCATGATGACAAATCCCAGAATGCATCCCAGTGTGGAAAAATGGGTTGCTTCATGGTCGCCGGACTGGCTTTCCGGAATCAGTTCCTCCGTCACAACATAGATCATGGCCCCGGCCGCAAAGGTCAGCGCATACGGCAGCAGCGGTTTCACATAGGAAACCAACCAGGCGCCGAAGACGGCGGCAATCGGCTCTACAACTCCGCTCCACTGGCCCTTCATGAAGGCCTCCCAGCGGGACATGCCCTCCCTGCGCAGCGGAATGGAAACCGCCGCTCCTTCCGGAAAGTTCTGAATGCCGATGCCGATGGCAACGATCATTGCCGCCAGCGCCGCTTCCGTGGACGCCCCGTTGGCCAGGGAGCCGAAGGCGACGCCGACAGCCAGCCCTTCCGGAATATTGTGCAGGGTGATGGAAAACACCAGCAGTACCGAGCGCTTCCAGTTGGTATGGATTCCCTCCGGTTTGGCATCCTTTTCAAAATGAAGATGCGGCACGATCTTGTCCGCCAGCATCAGAAAGCCGGCGCCGGCCAGAAAGCCGACGGCCGCTTCCAGCCAGGGCGTGCCGCCGTTGGCCACAGACAGTTCCAGAGCGGGATTGATCAGAGAAAAGAAGCTGGCGCTGATCATGACGCCGGATGCGAAGCCGAGCATGGCATTGAGCACCTTCGGCTTGATCTCACGGAAGAAAAACACCATTGCGGATCCGAGCGCCGTCATGAACCAGGTGAACAGAGTCGCATATAACGCCATCAGGACGGGATTGTCCAGCGGCATCCAGCTTAGTAAAGTACGCATTGCATTACCTCTTCGCTATCAGTATACGATACTGTTTAGAAAAGATGGAGCAGGATGCTCAGCTGAGCTTCCGGAAGGTCTTTGCGCCTTCATGTTCCAGGTATTCATACAGCAGCACATCCAGGAACAGGTAGATGCTGCAGAGAATCAGGAGGATTGTCGTTCCTTCCGGCTGTGTCTGCCGGCTGAGTATGCTGAGATAAGAGAAGAAGACGACGATTCCCATGATCATGCTGCCGATAATGGACAGGAAGGACGCCATGGACTGCTTGATGACGACAATGTCGCGGTCGAAATCCAGCTTTGGAAAGCACAGGTTGATGAAGAGACCGTACATGCTGACGAACGCCGCCAGCAGCACCAGATAGACAAAACCGATCAGAAAGTCCTGCCATGGGAACGCAAACGCGATGCCCAGCAGAACCAGGCAGAAGAGCGCCGGCACGATGATGATGACAAAGTTGACCAGGCCTTTGGACAGGAAAATCTGGCGGATGCTGATCGGCAGCGTCTTCAGGATCCAGAACGATTTGCCCTCCAGCGAGATGGAGACTCCGGTCGTGCAGGTGCTGTGGCCCATGAAGCCGATTCCCAGCAGAATCAGGCCGGGGATGATGCGGGCGGCGTCCGCGAAGCTTTCTTGTTCCAGGAATACCTGCAGGAAACTGCGGTTCATCAGCGCGTAGACGGAAACGGCGATCATCATGACGATTCCGAAGCACATGTTCATCAGATAGTTGGTGTTGGAGAAAAGCCGTCCGAACTCCTTCTTCAGCAGCGTTCTCATGAGCGTCTGGGACCGTTCCGAATGCAGGCGGAAATTTTTGACATGGTAGCCCTGCTCCGACCGGGCGCTGACCTTCAGCACAAGCGGTGCGGACAGATAGAGGAACAGCGCAAACAGGCCGATGGAGACCGCCATGGATGCAAGCACCGGCAGCAGGCTGCCGTCGATGCAGCCGGATACATACCAGTAGATCTGCGGCATCCAGACTTTTATCAGCGGCAGAGTCCGGGCCAGGAGGCGGGTCGGGTCACTCTGGGAATTCATACGGAAGGAAAAAAAGAAGATTGCCGCCATGAACAGAATATTCAGGATTGTGCTGACCAGAGTCTGATTTTTCATGCGCGAGGATATGTTCTTCATCAGCAGTCCGATCAGAGCCGAGATCATGATGGAGACCAGCGGCGCGCTCAAAAATCCGAGCACCATCAGCAGATAGAAGACAGCGCCCTGCCCGCTCACATTGCCGTAGACGATCATCGCCGGAATCATGAAAAAGCCGGCATACAGATACTGCAGGATCATGAAGGTAGTAATCTTGGAAGCGACGACATCCTGCTTGCGGACCGGCAGCGACATCAAAAAATCAAAGTCCTTGAAGCCGAACAGAAAGCCCTGGGCATAGGGAACCCCGATGATCAGGATCATCAGCGCGCCGGCCGCACTCATCATGTATATGCCCAGATAGTACTGCGCCGGCGGCAGCGATGAATACAGCGCCAGGCTGTAGAAGACGCTCAGATAGACCATGAGGCCCATCTGCAGAACCATGAAGCCGATGCCGGCCTTCTTCCCTTTTTTGCTGCCGCGGCTCTGAAAGAACAGGTTCTTCAGCTGCACGCGGATCAGTTCTTTGAGATTATTCATGGCCTTCCAGCTCCAGGAACAGATCTTCCAGGGTCTGCCCTTCCTTTTTGATTTCGCTGGTACGGCCTTCACGGATGATGGCGCCTTCCTTGAGGACCGCGACATGATCGCAGAGATTCTCCACAACTTCCAGAACATGGGAGGAGAAAAAGACAGCGGATCCGCCGGCGCAGAGTTCTTTCATCTTCTGCTTCAGGATATAGGTCGCCTTGGGATCAAGACCGACGAACGGCTCATCAAGTACAAGCATCTTCGGCTGGTGCATGAAAGCACCGATCACCGCGACTTTCTGCTTCATGCCGTGTGAAAGCGTCTTGATCTGGTCACCGAGGCTGTCATAGATTTCCAGTTCCCTGCCCAGCGCCGTGATCCGCTCCTGACGGTCCGTGCTGCTGATGCCGTAGATGTTGGCCAGGAATTCCAGATACTGGGCTCCGGTCAGATTCTCATAGAGATCCGGATTGTCCGGCAGATAGGCCATGATCTTCTTGCAGGAGATCGGATCTTTTTCCAGATCCATGCCGTCTACCCGGATCGTCCCCTGTTCATATTCCAGAATGCCGACCGCGCAGCGGATGGTCGTTGTCTTGCCGGCGCCGTTATGGCCGATGAAGCCGTAAATTTCCCCGTCTTCCACATTCAGACTGATGCCGTGCAGGATTTCCTTGTTTCCGAATGATTTATGAAGATCCGTGATTTCCAGCATAAAGCCTCCTTGAGCTGTGCTCAGCATATCGGCAAAATCCGCATCCGTCAACAGAGCGCGCCGTGGCCGGCGGAATGCCGGTTCCGGACCCTGTTATTTGATCTCCAGCTTGATGCCTTCATCCAGATGATCGGAGACATACTTGCCGGTTTTCTTTCTCTGTTTGACGCATTCTGTCAGAAGATATTCGATTTGCCCGTTGACCGACCTGAAATCATCTTCCGCCCAGGATGCCAGCGCATCGTAGAGCTTCGGCGACAGACGGAGCGGCACCTGTTTCTTCTGCAGGTCATTCATCTCAATACAGACTTCCCGAGTTCACGACCGGCTGCGCATCGTGGTTTCCGCACAGCACAACCAGCAGATTGCTCACCATTGCGGCCTTGCGTTTGTCATCCAGTTCAACGACCTGATTGGTCTTGAGACGGTCCAGCGCCATCTCCACCATGCCGACCGCGCCGTCAACAATCATCTTGCGGGCGTCAATGATGGCGGAAGCCTGCTGCCTCTGCAGCATGACCGCGGCGATTTCCGGGGCATAGGCCAGATACGTGATGCGGGCCTCCAGGATTTCGATGCCGGCATCCCTGACCTTGCTCTGGATCTCTTCCTTGATTCTTCTGGCGACCACCTCGCTGCTGCCTCTTAAGCTGCCGTCATCCGCCATGCCGTCTCCGGTTGTGTCCACATTGGGAGCGACATCATACGGATAGATGCGGACGATGTTGCGGACCGCAACATCGCACTGCAGCGACAGATATTCCTTATAGTTATCCACATTGAATACGGCCATGGCCGTGTCGGTGACGCGCCAGAGCACGGCAATGCCGATATCCACCGGATTGCCGAGGCAGTCATTGATCTTCTGCCGGCAGTTGTTCAGGGTCATGACCTTCAGGGAAATCTTGCGGCTGATCATCTCCTGATTCGCACTGCTCTGGCTTATGATCAGCGGCTTGCTGCCGCCGCCGTCCACATCGCCGCTCTGGCCGAGCTTGGTCTTGGCCGCCGGGTTGACGGCGACGCAGAACGGATTCACGAAATAGAACCCTTCGCTCTTCAGTGTCCCGACGTATTTGCCGAACAGGGTCAAGACAAGCGCCTCCTGGGGTTTAAGAACCTTCAGACCGAGCAGCAGAATCCAGCCCAGCGCCATCCAGGCGCAGGCCAGGATGTCCAGAACCACATTTCCGGATATGATCACCGCCACCAGTGCGCACAGATACAGAACACACACTGCAGTCAGAACCGCCATGCCGTTATTGCTCTTTTTCAATTCAATCTCTTTCATCGTCAAGCCTCTTCTTCCTGTTGCGCAGGATGATATCATTATGATATCACTTTACAGTGAAGTCAAGACGGCACAGAAAAAGCAGCCGTCAGGCTGCTTTAGCGGATTCACTGCCGGTTTCCTGAGGCGCCGGTACGACGGTCGGCATTTCGAACCAGAAGGTGCTGCCCTTGCCGACTTCACTGCTGACCCCGTACTGGAACTGATGCAGATCCAGAATCTGGCGCACAATCGCGAGGCCGATGCCGCTGCCGGCGGAAACACGCACATGCTTCTTGTCCACCTTGTAGTAGCGGTCCCAGATATTGGGCAGATCCTTCTCGGCGATGCCTTCGCCGAAGTCCTGCACTTCCACCCGGACAATCCGTCCTTTCAGAGTCTCGCGGACGATGATCTTCTTGCTGTGGCCGGAGTAGTTGATGGCATTGGTCATGAAGTTGTGGATGACCTGTTCCATGCGGCTTTCGTCCGCATAGACCATGACTTCCGGAACCGTGATGGTCTGAATCTCAAAGCCTTCCTTGACCTTGTAGACCTCATACTTCCGGGATTCATTCTCAATCAGCGCGGAAAGGTTGAAATCCGTCCGTTTCAGCTCGATGCGGTTCTCCTGCATCTTGGACAGATCCAGCAGGTCATTGACCAGCGTCGTCAGTCGCTTGGATTCATCGATGATGACCTGGATGTTCTCGTCGGTCTTCTCATTCGGCAGATCCCGCATCATCTCGCCGTAGCCGCTGATCATGGTCAGCGGCGTCCGCAAGTCATGCGAGACGTTGGCAATCAGATCGCGCTTCGCCTTGTCCGCCTTCTTGATATCGGCGGCCGCCTGGGTCAGCGTCGCATTCAGCTCCGCCGCTTCGCGGTACTGGCTGTTGCGGACATCCGGATTGAATTCTCCGCTGGGCAGATGCTTGGCTTCCTCATTGATTGCCGTCAGCGGCTTGGCGATCTTCCGCGTCAGCAGAAGCGTCAGTCCGATGGTGGCCAGGATGACCATGATGGAAATGAAGATCAGCTGGGAAGACAGGGTCCGGGTCGTCGCATTGATCGGGGAGATGCCCGTGTAGACCATGACGATGGCGCGGCCGCTGTCAATATCCACAACTCTGGTATAGATGATGTCCTTGAAGTCGCCCATTTTGGCAGGGCCCTGATCCGAACCGGTCTGCTTGTACAGATAGGCGCCGTTATTCGCCTGGGCCAGGCTCACCTGCTCCAGAATCGTTTCACTGTCCATGCGGTAAAGAGCGCAGCCGAGGTTTCCGTTGGTGACATCCACACTGCTCGAGATGATCCGTACGCAGACATCATTCTGCTGCGATTCGGAATAGATTTTTTCGGCCAGATCATCGCTGCTGATCGCACTGACGATCTCATTGCTGGTCTTCTTTACCGTATCAATCTTGGCCGCCTCATACATCGGCTCCAGAAGTTTCACCTGAAAGACCCAGAGGACCGCCAGCAGGCTGACCGCGAAGATCAGAAGATATTTACCGATCTTCCACTTCAGGCTGATCTGTTTTTTCAAAACGGTACCCTACCCCTCTGAGCGTGACAATGTATTTGCTGTAGTCACCAAGGTTGCGGCGCAGCAGCTTGATGTGCGTATCCAGCGTCCGGTCATCGCCGAAGAAATCATAGCCCCAGACGCTCTGCAGCAGCTGTTCACGAGTCAATGCGATGCCGGCGTTCTTGACCAGATACGCCAGCAGCTCATATTCCTTCGGCGACAGCTGCACGCGCTCGCCTTTGATGGTGACGATGCGTGCGGAATAATCAATGACCATCTCGCCGAGCTGGAAGTTTTCGCTCGGTGTTTCACTCTTCTTGACGCGCTTCAGGATCGCCTGGATGCGCATCATCAGTTCCTTGCTGGAGAACGGCTTGACGACATAGTCGTCAACGCCGATGTCAAAGCCGTGGATCTTGTCGTATTCCTCGCCCAGAGCGGACAGCAGAATGACCGGCACATCCTTCTTTTTCTTGATTTCCTTGCAGGCGGAAAATCCGTCCAGATTCGGCATCATGATATCCATGACGATGACGTCATAGCTGTTCTTGTCCGCCTTCTGCACGGCTTCCAGGCCGTCTGCCGCCTCATCCACCTGAAATCCTTCATATTCCGCATATTTCCGGATCATCTCACGGATCTTCTGTTCATCATCAACAACCAGTATCTTCGTCATAATGGTCAGCTCCTATGCATCCAATTTTATGGGTGCTGTGTGAACCTTGTGTGAACGGGTTATGATTTTCCTGCGTATTTGCGCGGTTTTCAGATCTTTTCGATGGCGTCCGCCGCTTCCTTGATGGCGGGAACCTCCAGATCCTCAATGGTGCCGTTGTCGCTGGCTTCTGAAATGCGCGGATCCAGCGGCACGCGGGCCAGCACAGGCAGCTTGAACTGCGTCGCCACTTCCCCGAGGTGGGACTTGCCGAACACATACATGCGGTTGCCGCACTGCGGGCATTCCACATAGGACATGTTTTCGACGATGCCGAGAATCTTGACGTTCATCATGTTCGCCATGTTGATGGCCTTGGAGACGACCATCGAAACCAGTTCCTGCGGGCTGGTCACAATAATGATCCCGTCCAGAGGGATGGACTGGAAAATAGTCAGCGGCACGTCTCCGGTTCCCGGGGGCATATCGATGAACATGTAGTCCACGTCCTTCCACAGTACATCCTGATAGAACTGCTTTAATACGCCGGCGATCAGCGGGCCTCTCCAGATGATCGGCGTGTCATCGCGGTCCAGAAGCATGTTGGCGCTGATGACCTGGATGCCGTTCTTGGTGACTGCGGGGAAGATGACGCTGCCCTCACCGGTCGCCTTTTCATTGATGCCGAATGCCTTGCCCATGGACGGACCGGTGATATCGCCGTCCAGAACCGCGGTACGGTGGCCTCTTCTCTGCATCTCACTGGCCATCATGGAAGTGACAAAAGACTTGCCGACGCCGCCCTTTCCGGATACGACGCCGATGATCTTGCGGATTTTCGACTGCGGATTCGGCTCAATGCGGAAGCTTTCCGGATTCGACCGTTCCGCGCAGTCACCCTGTCCGCAGGACGAGCAGTCGTGATTGCAGTTCTCAGATTTTTCGCTCATATTGATTTCTCCTCAGCGACTATCATAACAAATCCGCCGGAATCCTTCCATTATTTGGCCTGATCTCTTTCGTTTACTGTATAATAAGACAGTATTTGCAGATAGGAGAAAAACAATGGCTGGATATGTTGTAGTTGGCTCACAGTGGGGTGACGAAGGCAAAGGCAAGATCGTCGATCTGCTCGGTACGCACATGGACATGGTGGTGCGTTTCCAGGGCGGCAACAATGCCGGACACACCGTCGTCGTCAATGGTGAAAAGACGGTTCTGCATCTGCTTCCTTCCGGAATTCTGAATGAAAATGCGACCTGCATCATCGGTCCGGGCGTCGTCATCAACCCGTTTGTCCTGATGGATGAGATCGCGCTGCTGGAAAACCGCGGCATGAAGGTCGCCCATCTGAAGATCAGCGACCGCGCCCATCTGATCATGCCTTACCATATTCTGCTGGATGAGCTGCAGGAAAAGAAACTGGCCAAAAACAAGATCGGCACGACCAAGAAAGGCATCGGCCCCTGCTACGCGGACAAATACACCCGCATCGGCCTGAGAGTCTGCGATCTGGTGGATTTCGATACCTTCCAGGAACGCCTGAAGGAGACTCTGGCCATCAAGAACGAGGAAATCGTCAAGCTCTACGGCGGCAAGCCGTTCGACTACGCGACGCTTGTCGATCAGTTCCGTGATGTGCGCACCAAGCTGCTGCCGCGGATCTGCGATGCCACGGACAAGATCAACAAGGCTCTGGACGCCGGCCAGAACGTGCTCTTCGAAGGCGCGCAGGCCAACATGCTGGACATCAACTACGGCACCTATCCGTTCGTGACCTCCAGCTCACCGACTTCTGCAGGCGTCTGTGAGGGCGCCGGCGTTTCACCGAAGAAACTGGACCGCATCATCGGCGTTGTCAAAGCCTATTCCACCCGCGTCGGTTCCGGCCCCTTCGTCACCGAACAGCTGAATGAGTTCGGTGATCTGCTGCGGGAGAAAGGCGCGGAATACGGTGCCACCACCGGCCGTCCGCGCAGATGCGGCTGGCTTGATCTGTGCGTCGTCCGCCAGGCGGCGATCATCAACGGCCTCACGGATCTGACCATCACGAAGATCGATGTCCTGACCGGCATCCGGAAACTGCCGGTCTGCATCGGCTATGAGATCAACGGCAAGCGCTATGACACCATTCCGGCCGCCCTGAAGGATTATGCGGCGGCGAAGCCGGTCTGGAAGGAATTCGACGGCTGGACGGAAGACATCACCGGAATCCGTAAATTTGAGAATCTGCCGGAGAACTGCCAGAAGTACATCCGCTTCATTGAGGAGTACACCCGCACTCCGGTTTCCCTGGTCTCCGTCGGTCCGGACCGCGATAACAACATCATTCTCCATCCGCTGATCTGAAAACAGCGGCTGATAAAAAAAACGAGGCATCCGCACAGGCGGGTGCCTTTTCAGAACAGGTTCTGCAGCAGATGCCAGAGAATCGGCACCAGCAGCGAAGGCAGCATGTCGGCTGTCTTGATCTTCTCCGGAAACAGGAAGTTGATGCCGATGCACAGCACCAGCGAGTAGCCGACCATGCAGATCTCCTTCAGCAGCACGCCGCTGAGAACGCCGCTCAGGGATCCGGCGAGCAGGGTGATCAAACCCTGGTAGATTGCGACCGGGATTGCCGAGAAGATGACGCCCGGACCTTCCGCCGCCGCAAGGATGACGCTGGTGGTGCCGTCCAGCACGCCTTTGATGATCAGAATATCCGGCTTGTGCAGCAGACCGTCATTGATGGAGCCGATGATGGCCATGGCGCCGATGCAGTAGATCAGTGAGCCGTCCAGAAAGCTGCGGGCGAAACCGGTCAGATGATATTTCAGTTCGATCCGCCGGGAAACGCTGTTCATATTGTCCTGGATCTTCAGCATCATGCCGGCCAGCGAACCCAGGGCAAGGGACACCGTCAGCAGCAGTTCTCCGGAAGAGGCCAGCGAACCGTCGCTTTGCACATTGACCGTATTGGTGATGATGCCGATCAGGCCGATGGCCATGATGGCGATGCCGACTGCTTTATAGAGTCCCTCCTGCATTTCCTTGGTGAATTTGTTCTTGATCAGATTTCCCAGTATGCCGCCAGCGACTATGAGTGCTGCATTGATGAGTGTTCCCATGATTGCCCCCTCTTCAGCCTTGTATAGTATAATACTTTAGAATCTATTGTGAAACCGCATACATCGGGAGGCGGAATGATGATAAACGGAGTGACCATTGAGATCTGCTGCGGATCCGTGCAGGATGTAGTGACTGCGGATGCATTTCCGGTTGACCGCATGGAACTGAACTGCGCACTGGAGCTGGGCGGCCTCACCCCTTCTCTGAGTTCGCTTGTGGAAGCCCGGGTGCTGACATCCAAGAAGATCATCTGCATGGTACGGCCGCGGCCGGCGGGTTTCTGCTACAGCATGCTCGAATGGAATACCATGACTGCGGATGCGAAGCTTTTTCTGGAACATGGCGCGGACGGCATTGTCTTCGGCTGTCTGAACGCAGACGGCAGCGTTGATGCAGACCGCGTCAGCGCCATGACCAGGCTGGTCCACAGCTACGGCAAAGAGGCAGTCTTCCATAAGGCGTTTGACGCCAGCCGCAATCTGGAGGAAAGCCTGCAGATGCTGATTTCCTGCGGCGTCGACCGCGTGCTGACTTCCGGCGGAGGTGTTTATCCGGACCTTGATCTAAAACGGCTCGCCGAGCTCAACCGCAACTATGGAACCCGCATCCAGATTCTTCCGGGCGGCGGCGTCCAGCCGGACAATATCCGTACATTGCTGGCCGAGACAGGGATGCATGAAGTCCATCTGAGCGCAAAAATGCCCGCGCAGGACAACGGCAGCTATTATGCGGTCCATGCCGGCCGCCTGGCGGAAACGCTGGCCAGACTGCAGCCGGCCGCTTCCAGTTCCGCCCGCCGCGACTATATCACCGGTGAAGATGCGGAGATGCTGGAAAATGACCCTTACGAAAACAGTCTGGATCCTTACGGCACAGACCACAGCCTTTAAACTGCATGTTGTTGCAGCATCACAAATGAGAATCGCATTATAAAAAGCGGCAGCGCCGCTTTTTGCTAACCTTTGAGAATGGCTTCCGCCTTGGTTTTGGCGGTTTCCATATCCTTGCAGATGATCAGGATGACCGTATCCGATCCGTTATCCTGCACCAGGGCGTTATCGACCTTGAAGACCTCTTCCGGGAAGTAGGACTGCATCTGCTGCTTGGTCGTCGACAGATAGGTTTTGATTGAATTCTCGCAGGACTCGATGTTCGTGGTCTTGAAGACGCCGACGATGTCCGCCGATTTGTCATTGGCGAGATAAACGTCACTTGCCGTGACAACGCCGTCCTCGAAGAAGAACAGTCCCTGCACGACGCGGTCTTCAACTTCCGCAGTCGTGTCGGTCAGGTTCAGATCCTTGACCAGCGACTGTGCCGCCGATTTGACATCCGTGCCGGAGGATGCCTCTTTTCCGGATGTGCCGCCGGAACAGGCGCACAGCAGGCAGAGGATGCAGATGCTACTCACAAACTTCTTTAACATAGTCTTCGCTCCTTACCACATGGGTCGCATAGAAATCTTCCATTGCTTTCGTGCCCGTCGGATTCATATGCAGGCCGTCGAATACATAACTTTCCCGGACGATGCCGTTCTCATCGGTGATCGCGTCATCCGGCCGCAGATAATACGTATAGTTGTCCACCGCCAGCTGGACCAGCTGCGTGTTCAGCGCATTCAGCTGCGTATTGAGCTGATCCGCATTGAGTCCGGAAATCTCCTTCGGATGATAAGCCAGAATGATGTAGACATTCACGCTCGGGTTGTTGTTGCGCAGGGTCGTGAGTATCTCCTGATACTTTTCGGCAAAGGCATCGAAGCTGAGATTGCGGATCTCATTGATGCCGAACATCAGATAGATGTTCTGGCGGTCCGTCTCGTTCAGCAGATCCATCAGCGTCTTGCCGTCATCGCGTTCATCCGCTTTCATGATGTCGATCATCAGCAGGTTCAGGCTTGTGACATAGCCGACTTCCGCATCCGGATGATTGCCGTACAGGGAAAGGCATCCCATGCGGGAATCCCCGGCGAACATCGCAGTCGCATAGTAATCCTCACCAATGGCCGCACTGACGGGTACCGGCTCCTTATAGTCATACGAGTCAATCGCCAGACAGGCGCGCGTGATCTGCTTTTCCGTTTTTGCCGTACTGCTGCCGCCTCCGCATCCGCAGAGCAGGCAAGCGCACAGCAGGATCAAGACTGTTTTCTTCATTTTTCGAACAGGTTGTCGCTTTCCTCTTCCGTTTCTCCAAACTTCGGCAGCTCCGGCAGTTCCGCCAGGCTGAGCAGTTTGAATGTATCCATGAATTCGTCCGTCACCTCATAGAGAATCGGCCGGCCCGGCGCATCGCTGCGGCCGGATTCCCGGATCAGATTCCTTGCCTCCAGCTTGCGCAGCATCATGTCTGCGCCGACGCCGCGGATCTCTTCGATTTCCACCCGCGTGATCGGCTGTTTGTAGGCGATGATGGCAAGTGTCTCCAGAGCCGACTGGCTGAGCGTCGTATGATTGACTTCCTGCAGCAGCTTCTGCGCATACGGATGCACGAACGCCTTGCTCAGGAACCGGTACGTGCCGCCGAAATTGGCGATTTCAATGCCGCGGCTGTCCTCCGTATAGTATTTCTGCAGCTGATCAAACAGCTCCGTCACCCGCTCCACGGAAATATCCAGGGCGCCGGCGGCCTGCTCGGCTGTGATTCCTTCATCTCCGACAATGAACAGCATGCCTTCCAGAATGGCTTCCGCCCTTCCTTCCTGGCCTTCTTCCGCCAGGTTTTCCTTCTGCGGCTGTGCTTCATCACTGGTTTCCTCCGCCTGCGCCTCTTCCTGCTGCGCAGCCGGACTGTTGATCGTCTCATTGAGAATCTGTTCCGCCTGATCCGGATGCTCATCCATGGAATTCGGCGTTTCAGCAGTTGCCGGTTCTTCAGATTTCCGGCTGGAATCCTCTTCTGCATCCGGCTGTACCGCCGGCGCATCTTCCGTCTCCGCCGGCTTGGCAGCAGACTCCGCATCCGCGGCAGCCGCCGGCTGTTCCAGACCATTCTTCAGATTCTGGATATCTTCCTCAATCCGTTCGCTTTCCTCATTGAGAACCCCTTTGCCCTCTTCTTCATGCAGCATCGGATTCTCCGGCAGCGGATCCTTGTTCACCTCAGGCTTTCCTACTGCGTCCTCAATCCGCCGGCTCTCTTCATCCAGCGCATTGACGCCGTCGCTTTCATTGCGGAATTCCTCATCCAGGACACTGGTATCTCCCTGAAAACTGTTCTTTTCGGTCATGAATCAGGCACCCCCTCTCGAAAACCAGATGACATCCTGCTGGTCCACCGTGAAAACCAGCGTATGCAGCCTGGCAAGATCCAGAATCGCCAGAAATGACGCAATGACCATCGGCAGGCTGTCGCAGTCTTCCAGCAGCTGCTCAAACCGGAATGTGCTGGGCAGCTTGTCCAGCCGCGCGCGGATTTCCAGTTCCCGCTCTTCCATGGAAATTTCCCTGGCTGTGAACTTCGTTTCAATCGGCTTGGCAAGCTGAATTCTGCGCAGCACCCGGTTCATGGCTTTCATCAGGTCATAGGCCGTGCCGTCAAAGGAAAAATCCTCGGTTCCCTTGATCCACTGATCCGCTTCCGACGACATCGGCTTGGTGATCAGCATCTGCCGCTCCTCAAACAGGTCATGGAGCTGCGCGCTGACTTCCTTGTACTGCTGGTATTCCAGCAGGCGCCGCACCAGCCGGTCCTTGGGATCTTCATAGCCGTCTTCCAGTTCACTCTTGTCCTGCGGCAGCAGTTTCTTTGATTTGTATTCCACCAGTGTCGCCAGTTCCACCAGATACTCACTGGCCACTTCCAGATGCATGTTCTCCATCGCGTTCAGATAGCCGAGATACTGATTGCAGAGAACGTTCATATCGAGATCGAACAGGTCCAGCTGCTTCTCTTTGATCAGATGCAGCATCAGATCCAGAGGTCCCTCAAATTTGTCTATCGCTACCTTGAAATCTTCCATTCTGTTCTCCGCTAGGATTATAACAAAAATCCATCTCTCAATCCACTGCCAAAGCGGTCCAATACAGCAGGAAGCCGCGTTTTCACGCGGCTACGATGTTGACAATGCGGTTCTTGATGACAATGACCTTGCGGATGGTCTTTCCGTCCAGGAACGGCTTGACGGCATCCAGGCTTTCCGCCTGCTGCTGAACGCTGCTGTCATCCGCGTCCTGATCCGCCAGGAAACGTCCGCGGACTTTGCCGTTGACCTGCACGACGATCTCCACCTGCTGGCGGGCCAGCTTTTGCTCGTCATAGGACGGCCAAGGCTCATAGGCCAGGGTCTCCTTTCCGCTCAGCTGCTGGTGAAGCTCCTCACACATGTGCGGCGCGAACGGCGAGAGCAGCTTGACCAGCCCGATCAGCATGTCCTTGTTCACGCGGCCCAGCTTGTAGCAGTCATTGACGAAGATCATCATCTGCGAGATCGCCGTGTTGAAATCCAGGCTCTCGATATCAGCCGTCACCTTTTTGACGGTGAAGTTGTAGCTGTAATCCAGTTCCGGCGTCTTCTCATCGGTGATCTTCTGCGTATCCGTCGCCAGGCGCCAGACTCTTTCCAGCCACTTGCGGGTGCCGTCCACAGACTGTTCGCTCCAGGGCTTGGACGCCTGCAGCGGACCCATGAACATTTCATAGACGCGCAGCGTATCCGCGCCGTACGTCTTTACGACGGTGTTGGGATCCACCACGTATTTCGGGAAGCGTTTGCCCATCTTGATGCCGTTGGCGCCGAGAATCATGCCCTGATGAACCAGCTTCTGGAACGGCTCCTCGACCGGGCAGAGGCCCTTGTCATAGAGGAAATGCGTCCACATTCTGGCATACAGCAGATGACCGACCGCATGTTCCGGACCGCCGATGTACAGATCCACCGGCATCCAGTGCTTCATCAGCTCATAATCCGCGAACTCCTTGTCGTTGTGTGGATCAATATAACGCAGGAAGTACCAGCTGGAGCCGGCGGAGCCGGGCATCGTGCTGGTCTCCCTTCTGCCTTGGACGCCGTCCACGCTGACATGAACCCAGTCCGTCGCCTTTTCCAGCGGCGAAGCGCCGTCTTTGCCCGGACGGTAGTCATCGATGTCCGGCAGCAGCAGCGGCAGCTGATCATCCCGCAGGCAGACCGTGCGGCCGTCATCCAGATGCACAATCGGAATCGGCTCGCCCCAGTAGCGCTGGCGGGCGAAGATCCACTCACGCAGGCGGTAATTGATTTTCTTTCTGCCCAGACCCTTTTCTTCAAGCCAGGCGATCATGGCATCGATGGCCTGCTGCTTGTCCATGCCGTTCAGGAATCCGGAATTGATGTGCGTTCCGTCCTGCACATAGGCCGCTTCCTCTACGTTGCCGCCTTCCAGAACCGGAATGATCTCCAGCCCGAACTTCCTGGCGAACGCATAGTCGCGCTCATCATGCGCCGGCACCGCCATGATGGCGCCGGTGCCGTAGGTTGCCAGCACATAATCGGAGATCCAGATCGGAATCTTCTTTCCGTTGACCGGATTGACTGCATAGGCGCCGGTGAAGACGCCGGTCTTCTCCTTATTGAGTTCCGTCCGCTCCAGATCCGACTTTGCGGCGCACTCTTTCTGATAGGCTTTGACCGCGTCCAGCCGGTCGGCGGAAGTGATCTTGAGAACCAGCTCATGCTCCGGCGACAGCACGCAGTACGTAGCCCCGAACAGCGTGTCGCAGCGGGTTGTGAAGACGACAAAGGACGCGTCGCTGTCCGCCACCTGAAAGGTCACCTGGGCGCCGACGGACTTGCCGATCCAGTTGCGCTGCATTTCCTTGGTTGATTCCGGCCAGTCCACTTTGTCCAGGCCGTCCAGCAGTTTTTCCGCATAGGCGACGATGTCGATGACCCACTGGCGCATGTTCTTGCGTACGACCGGATAGCCGCCGCGTTCGGACTTGCCGTCAATGACCTCATCATTGGCCAGCACGGTGCCGAGTTCCTCGCACCAGTTGACCGGCATCTCGACGCATTTGGCCAGACCGCTCTCAAACAGCTGCTTGAAAATCCACTGTGTCCAGTGATAGAACGCCGGATCGCTGGTGACGACCTCGCGGTCCCAGTCATAGCTGAATCCCAGCATCTTCAGCTGCTTGCGGAAGGTCTCAATGTTATCCTCCGTGAACTTCTGCGGATGATGTCCGGTCTGGATCGCATACTGTTCCGCCGGCAGACCGAAGCTGTCGAATCCCATCGGATGCAGCACATTGTAGCCCTGCATGCGCTTCATGCGGCAGACGATATCCGTCGCCGTATATCCTTCCGGATGGCCGGCGTGCAGACCGACGCCGGACGGATACGGAAACATGTCCAGCGCGTAATACTTCGGCTTGGAGTAATCATGGACATCCGTGCGGAATGTCTTATGCTCCTGCCAGTACTTCTGCCACTTCTGTTCAATCCCCTGATGGTCGTACATTTTGTTCCCTCCTGAATGAAAAGAAAGACGTCCTCAATTGTCTAAGGACGTCTTGATAACGCGGTACCACCTTAGTTCACGGACTGTTCCGTGCCCTCTTCTTCCGGATAACGCCCGGTTCTGCGGCAGCTCGAGCGGCTGAGTCGCGGTCTGGCATGCTCCGGGTCTCACCGAATCCCCGTCTCTCTGCACCATGCACATTCCCGTTAATGGGTCCTGTCAACGCTGCACAGACATTCTATCAAACCGGGCCGGAAACTTCAATCGTAGCGGGCCGTGCTTTCCACCCAGTTCATGAAGCAGGTGGCCAGCGCCGTCATCAGCAGATAGATCGCGCCGACATAGACGAACGGCAGCGCTGTCGCATAGACATTGACGGCGGTGCGGCCGGCCTTCAGCAGCTCGGTCTGGCCGAGCACGGTGATCAGGGACGTATCCTTGATCAGATTCAGGATCTCATTGGTGACGGAGGGCAGGCAGCTGCGCAGCGCCTGCGGCAGCACAATGTAGACAAACATGTGCAGATTGCTGATGCCGAGCGCCTTGCTGGCTTCAAACTGGCCGCCGTCCACGGACTGGATGCCGCCGCGGAAGACTTCAATATAGTAGGCGGTGTAGTTGAGGATGAAGGCGGTCATGATGGCGCCGCTGCGGTCCATTGTCAGGCCGATGAACGGCAGCCCGAAGTAGACGAACATCAGCTGCAGCATGAGCGGCGTTCCTCTCTCAATATAGATATAGACACCGAGAATCCTATTCAGCAGTGGATTGCCGAGATTCTGCACGGAAGCCAGGAACAGGGCCAGCGGCAGGCTGCACAGCAGCGTCAGCGCGAACACCCGCAGCGTCTCCAGGGTGCCGCTCAGCAGGGACGGCAGGATATTCAGAAGCATGGCTCAGTTCTCCGAGAACCACTTCGCATAGATGCTGCTGTAAGTGCCGTCATTCTGGAACTGCTTCAGTACGCCGTTGATTGCTTCGCACAGCGCCGTATCGCTCTTGCGGAAGCCGACCGCATACTGCTCGGTGCCGAAATTGTCATCCAGAACCTTGTACTTTTCCTCACCCTTCTGCTTCATGACGTAGCGGGCCAGCACTTCATCGACGACGATGGCATCCGCCCTGCCCTGTTCCAGATCCGTGAAGCAGTCGTTGTTCGTGTCATATTCCACTGGCGCGCCGCCCTTCAGCGCGGCTGTGAATTCCGCATCCGTCGTAACCGCCTCAAGAGCGCTGGATTCCTTCTGCACGGCGACGGTCCTGCCGGCCAGATCCGCCTTGGAAGCGACGGCCGAATCCGCCAGCACGACAATGATCTGACGGTTCTCCAGATAGGAATCCGAGAACAGCACCTGCTGCTTGCGGTCTTCCGTGATGGAGTATCCGTTCCAGATGCAGTCGATGTTGCCCTGGTTCAGCTCTGTTTCCTTGAGCGACCAGTCAATCGGCTGGAATTCCACTTCGATGCCAAGCGCCTTGCCGGCCGCCTGGGCAAGCTCGACGTCAAATCCGGTCAGATTGCCGCTGTCATCACGGAATCCCATCGGCGCAAAGGTATCATCCAGGCCGACGACGATCTTGTTGTAGCCCAGCGCTGAAGTACCGGCTGCGGTTGCCGCGGAGGCATCCGCAGAAGCAGCGGCAGTTGCAGAAACAGCGGTTGAAGCGGAGGTGCAGCCGGTCAGAAGCAATCCTGTCGTGAGTAAACCCATCATTTCCTTTTTCATTGTCTTTTCCTCCCATGGATTTTTGATATAACAGGATCTGCATCTTCCGGGTCTTCCGAAAAAACAAAATCCTGCCCTAAACTAGGGCAGGATTCAATTCCCGCGGTTCCACCTGGCTTCGCACTGTCCTCACGGACAGAGCCTCATCGAGTACCAACATACTCCGGCACGATAACGGGTGCTCCCGATCCAGCCTACTTTTGGTTCGGTGGATTGCTCCGAGATGTGTTCTCCGCTGTCTCTGCACTCCCTTCTCACCATACCGGGATTCTCTGCTGCAAGAGAGGAACGGATACTGCTTCTCTTCATCGCTTGTTATATCTTGTCCCTATCATACCGGAATGTAAACTAATGTCAAGATGTTTCTGCAACATTTTTCTGTTTCTTGAAACATTTACACAGTAATTTCAGGGTCTGCCGTACTATAATGATTCCATGAACCCGTTTCCGTATTCAGTTGACCAGCACCGTTATCATACCTTTCTGTACGACTGCCGAAACCGCTATGGACACCGCGCCGTAAAAATCGGCCTGGATGCAGGTTTTACCTGTCCCAACCGTGACGGCACCCTCGGCGTTTCCGGTTGCACCTTCTGTTCCGCCGGCGGCAGTCTGGAAGGAATCGCCGGCAGCAGTTCCCTGGAAGAACAGTATCAGGCCGGTCTCAGGCGCCTGCAGAAATGGGACGGCTGCCTGAGCATTCCCTACTTCCAGGCTTATACCAGCACCTATGGATCTGTCGCAAAAATACAGTCCTGCACCAGTCTGTTTCTGGACCGGCCGGAGGTCTGCGCCATCGCCTACGGCACCCGTCCCGACTGTCTCGAGCCGGACACAGTGGACTATCTGGAATCGCTGACATCCCGGAAGGACGTCTGGATTGAACTGGGACTGCAGACCATCCATGACAAGACCGCCCTGCGCATTGCCCGCGGCTATCCGTTCCGCTGTTTTCTGGATTGCATGGAACGGCTCAAAAAGACGCATATCCGCACCTGTGTCCATCTGATCAACGGTCTGCCCGGGGAAACAGAGGACGATATGCTGGCGGACATCACGGCGATGAATGCCTTGCATCCGGATGCCGTCAAGATTCATATGCTGAGTGTGCTGGAGAATACCGTCCTTGGTAAAGAATACCGGGAACGGCCGTTCCCTCTGCTGAGCCGCGATGAGTATGTGCGGATCACCGTGGAGCAGATTGCCCATCTGGATCCGGACATCATCGTGGAACGGGTCACGGGGGATCCGCCCGCCCGGCTGGTGCTGGCGCCGGACTGGATCAGGGACAAGAAAAAAACTTTGAATGCGATTGACTGCCGGCTGGCCGCACGGAATCTGAGCCAGGGCAGTCTGCAGAATACGGCGGATGCCGGGAAAGGACAATTCTGATGAAACCGCTGATCGTACTGACGGCGCGGGCCGATAAGAATGAGATGAACCGCAGATTCTATGACAATGACAGCTATTTTGAAGCTGTCCGTAAAGCCGGCGGCATACCGGTGCTGATGATGTGCACAGAGGAAGCGGACGCGCTGGCGGCAGCGCAGCGCTTTGACGGCCTGCTGGTCACCGGCGGCGAAGATGTGGATCCGGCCCTCTACGGCCAAACGGCAGACGCCAAAACCGGCCGCATCGACGCGGACGTCGAGCAGTCGGATATTCTGCTGTACAGAGCCTTCTGCCGTGCCCGGAAGCCGGTCCTCGGCATCTGCCGGGGCATCCAGATCATCAACGCCGCCGACGGCGGCACTCTGATTCAGGACATTCTCGATTCAGATCCCGCCAAACTGGAGCATGAACAGCATCTGCGCAAGCCGCCGGTGCCGCGCGGCCGGACCGCACACCGCGTCCAGCTGACGCCGGGAACCGTACTCCACTCCATTTTCGGAGCGGAATATGCGGTCAACAGCTATCATCATCAGTGCGTGGATCAGGCCGCGCCTGGTTTTGTTGTCGCAGCCAGAAGCGAGGACGGCCTGATTGAGGGGCTGGAAAAAGACCGGGTTCTGGCTGTACAGTGGCACCCGGAGCGGCTGATTTCCGATCCAAAAGAACTGCAGATCTTCACGTATCTGATCCGCAGTTCCCGTTCACTTCAGTAATCCGGCCAGGCTGTCCACGATATAGGTTGGATGCACCTGCAGACGCTGCACATCCGCCAGCGTATCTTCGGCGTTGGATACCAGAACAGTATCCACTCCGGCTGCTGCGGCAGCCGTGATGTCTTCCGGCAGGCTGGCGCCGATCAGAATCGCATCCTGCGGCATAACGCCGGCATAACGCAGCGCATCCTGCACAATTTCCGGATTCGGGAATGAAACCCGGACCGCCGGTTTCCCGGAGGCGCATTCCAGCAGATCCGCCACCGCGCCGTTGCCGATACAGCGGCCCTGCCGGCCCGGCAGCACCGGCGCGTTGTCCGCCGTGATCAGCTGCGCGCCCTGGTCCAGGATCCGCAGCGCATTCGTATAGTCGGAATAGGCCGCGTTCCGGTCAAGACCCAGAAACAGCCAGTCCGGTGTTCCGCCCTGCAGCATGAAACCGCCGGTTTCCAGTGCGGCTCCCAGGCCCGTCCCGCCCAGAAAGCGGGCGTTTTTCTTTGCCGGCGCAACCCGGCAGGCATAGTCCACCGCCGCCATGGCGCTGGTATAGATCTGCTGCTCGGAAATACCGCGGAAGCCCTGGTCCTGAAGTTTTCCGCAGAGCTGACCGCGGGTTCTTCCGGAAGCGTCAGCGACCAGCAGAAACGGCAGTCCCGCCGCCTGCAGTCCGCGGAGGAACTGCTGCGCCGCCAGCGGTGAATCCGTCCGGCTGCGCAGGACTTCAACATTGATCAAATAGTACTTGGCAAACATGTTCTCTCCCTGAAATCGTGTCTATTATACCATCAATGCGGAGGTCCCCTGTGGTATCATGGGTACAGACTTTGGGAAAGGAGCCCGCATGAAGATCTGGCAGAAGATTGTGATTGTCCTCAGCTTGCTGGTCTGCATCGGCGGCGCTCTTGCGTATGATGCCTTCTATACAGCTCCCAAGCGCTATTCCGTACGCTATGAGACGCTTTCCTCCATCTATATCCCGGCCCAGCTGAACGACGTCAACATTCTGTATTTCAGTGATCTGGACTACGGCGTTTTCATGGATGAGCAGCGGCTTTCCAAACTGGTTGATACCATCAACAGCCTGTCTCCGGATGTCGTCATCTTCGGCGGCGATCTGTACGACCAGCAGGCAGGCGCGGTTACCGACGATATGAAAACGACCGTCAGCTCCTATCTGAAGAAGATCACCGCGCCCCTGGGCAAGTTTTCCGTGCTCGGCGAAATGGACTATCTGGATGCGGACCGTCAGGCCGCTGTCCGTCAGGTTCTTTATGATTCTGATTTTGAAGTGCTGGTCAACACCAGCGTGAACATCCGCAACGGCGGCTCCCAGGCGGTTTCCCTGATCGGCCTGGACAGCGGGCTGGGCGGCAGCCCGGATATTGAAGCCGCCTATGCAAACGTCTCCCGCACCGCTTATGCGATCACGGTCTGCCACACCCCGGACACGGCTGCGGAAGTGCCGGCGGACATCACCAAATATTTTCTGGCCGGACACAGCCACGGCGGCCAGGTCTATTACTTCTTCGGCGCGATGTACACGCCGGAGATGGCTGCACAGTATCTGCGCGGCAAGCATTCCGTCAACGGCAAGTTCACGCTGGACATCACCAACGGCGTCGGCACGACGGAGAAAGACATCCGCTTCCTGGCAAATGCCGAAGTGGTCCTCTACCGGCTGCAGCATAAGACGGTCAGCGACGCCCAGTAACCCATCAAAAAAGAGGCGTTTCCGCCTCCCGTAATTCATAGCAGACAATCAGCGCAGCAGCTTTTCAATCTTTTTGGCGTATTTCAGGCGCTCATCCGGCATGCAGTTGTCAATCTGGCTGAGCAGCTCATAGATCTTCAGCTTCTGGTTGGTGGAATACCCGTTGTCAAGTTCGACATCCTTGACGATCCCGTTCAGATCATCGCGGAAATCCATTTCGCCTTCACTGCCGCCGCGGGCGAAGATCTGATGAAACTTGTCTGCGATCGCGCTGTGGGCGCTGCTGTGCATCATTCCCATATATACCGTCTCCTAAAGAAACAGTTCTTTTTCCTTTTCACTGGAAACTACTACGGTCCGCTTGTTCTGGAAGCAGCTGTCCACCATGGCCGCGTAATCAAAGCGGGCTTCCAGTTCTTCCGCTTTTTTCATCGTCGGCTTTGTGACCGGGTTCTTCGGATCAAAAATCGTGCAGCAGTCCTCAAACGGAAGAATGGACGTTTCGTACGTGCCGATCCTTCTGGCCTCCGCGATGATTTCCACCTTGTCGAAGCAGACCAGCGGCCTCAGCACCGGCATGGTGATCACCGGATTGATGCAGGCAATGGATTCCAGGGTCTGCGAGGCCACCTGGCCGACGCTTTCTCCGGTCGCCAGACAGAGGCACTTCTGTTCCTGCGCGACCTTTTCCGCAATCCGGAACATCATGCGCCGCATCAGCGTGATGGCATAGGGGTCCCCTGCCGCTTTGTAGATCTCCAGCTGCAGATCCGTGAAGTTCACGATATGCACTTTCACATGGCCCTGGTAGACGCTGACGATGCGGGCCAGATCCAGCACCTTCTGCTGGGCATTCTCAGAAGTATACGGCGGTGAGGCGAAATGAACCGCCTCCACTTCGATGCCGCGCTTCATCAGATAATACGCCGCAACCGGCGAATCGATGCCGCCGGACATCATCAGCAGCGCCTTGCCGTTGATGCCGGTCGGATAACCGCCGGCTCCGGGAATCTTCTCCGAGGTGATATAGGTATCCTTTTCGTGCACTTCGATGCGGATCTCAAAATCCGGATTGTGGACATCAACCGTGTGTTCCGTGTTGGCCAGAATGACGCCCGCGACGGCGCGGTTGATCTCATCGCTGATCATCGGAAAGGTCTTGTCATGGCGTTTGGTGATGATCTTGAAGGTTTTCCTGTCCGTCTCGCGGGCAATGCGCAGGCAGGTCTCCTGGATGACGGCAATATCTGAGTCGACGCGTTCCGTAAAGGAAAAGGAACTGATGCCGAACACACCGGACAGCTGCCGGCGGATGGCCTCCGGATCTTCATCCGTCAGCTTGATATAGATGCGGTCATAGGTCATCCGGTAAGTCAGCGCCGGAAATCCGGCAAGCGATCTCTTGATGTTGCGCAGCAGCCTGCGGATGAAGTCTTTGCGGTTCTTGCCCTTTGTGCTGAGTTCGCCGTAGCGGATCAGAACGGTATCATATTTAACCATAATGTCGGATGATCTCCTTCAGAGCGGCGAGGAAGGCATCGACTTCCTCTTCCGTATTGGATGCTGAGAAACTGACGCGGATGCTGCAGCTTGCGCGGCGGTCGCTGAATCCCATGGCCTGCAGCACATAGCTCGGATTGTTGGATTTTGCTTCACAGGTGCTGCGGGATGAAATCTGGAATCCCGCCTGGTCCAGCGCATTCTGCATGACCTCGCTGGGTATCTGCTCGCAGGAGAAATTGACGATGTTCGGGACGCCGTCCCGCGGGCTGTTGATCTCGATGCCGCGGATGCCGCCCAATCCTTCCATCATGCGCTCATGCAGACGGACGATATGCGCATGAGAACTGCGTTCCTGTTCCAGAGCCAGCCGCAGCGTCTTCGCAAACACCATGTTCGCACAGGCATTGCTGGTGCCCCCGCGCAGGCCCTGTTCCTGTTCCCCGCCACTGATCAGAGATTCCATCGGCACATGCCGTTTCTTGATCAGAATGCCGCTGCCCTTCAGCCCTTCCAGCTTATGCGCGGACATGGAAGCAAGATCCATCCGGCTCAGGTCGCAGGGAATCTTCCCCATCGCCTGCGTCAGATCGCAGTGGAAATAGGCATGCGACTGCTTCTTTACGATCTCGCCGATTTCTTCTACCGGGTTGACAGCGCCCGTCTCATTGTTGACCATCATGACGGAAACCAGCGCGGTGTCTTCACACAGCGCTTTTTTCAGATCCGCTGCCGAGACAACCCCCTGTCCATTGACATCCAGATAGGTGACGCGGTATCCGAAAAGCCGCTCCATCTGGCGGCAGGAATTGAGAATGCTGCTGTGTTCAATGCGGGTGGTGATGATATGTTTTCTGCCCGGGCAGGCCAGGCAGACGCCCTTGACCGCTTCCGAGTTGCTTTCGCTGGAGCCGCCGGTGAACAGCACTTCATCCGCCTGCACATGAAGAAGATCGGCGATCGCCCGGCGGGCGGTCTCCAGCATGCGGCTGACTTCCGCGCCTTCTTCATACAGGGATTCGCTGTTGGCGAAATGATGCTCCAGCAGCTGTTCGTACGTTTTCAGAACATCCGGATTGACATTGGTCGTGCTGGCCGAGTCAAAATAGATTCTAGGCTGCACTCTTGGCATTCTCCCGGATCATGTGTTCATAGCTTCCCGGATGAATCTTCTCAATGGTCGCAATCGCAATGGTCAGCGCCTGCGTGTATTCGCCATTGCGGAAGCAGAGTTCCGCCCGGGTCAGTTCAGAATCGATGTCCGCATATGTCGAACGGTATTTGTTGCCGAACACGACGGTGTTCTCAACCATCACGGCGGTGCCGACGACATTGTTGACGTTGCTGTAGAGCTTGTAGATAAAGTCAATCGCATCCTTCAGCGTCGCGTTCAGCAGCTCGACGTTCAGAGGCGTTTCCTTGATGAGTTCGGCAATGCTGTGAATATACTCATTCGCCTTGTTCATGTCCTCTTCATAGGAATTGGAAATGGAAGGCAGCTTATTCTTGCGGATCTTCACCTGCATCTCGTTCATGATCAGTTGCAGCTTCAGCAGCTGTTTGTTGGCGCGTTCCTCATCGCTCTGGGCGCTGTCCAGCTTCGTCCGCATCGTCTTCAGTTCCTCGTTGCAGGCGCTCAGATCCTGATTCAGCTCCTTCATGGAAACCAGCGTGGTCGTGGCGGGTATCTCATTGTTGGAGATCATCGCGAAGACGTTCTCACGGGTAAGCGCCAGTTTGTCCAGACGGCCCTTGATATCGGCAAGATTGCTTTCCATGTCTTCCAGGCCGAAACGGACGGAGACCTTCTCATACTGCTTCTTGACGTAGTCCTCGTTGCCGGCGGTCTCTTCCGCAAGCTTCTTGGTTTCATCGCTGAGCGACTTCAGTTCGGTGTAAGCGGAATCTTCCTTCTTGACGGCTTCATCCAGCTGCTTGATGCGCACTTTGTAGTCATCCAGATGTGCACGCACATCAGTCGCGTCGCCGCTCTTCAGCCGGGTCAGATCCTCTTTCAGGGAACTGGTGATGATGCCGAGATTCTTCTCCTCGTCCAGATGCGTCAGATATACGCCCTTGGAACGAGTCGAAATGTAGTCCTTGTGCAGCGCCTCCACCATGTTGGGGATGACGCCTCTGGCATCCTGCAGAAGATCCGGCAGAGTGTGGATGATCTCATCCAGTTTCGTCATCGAGGTCTTGATGTTCTCAAGTTCCGCGCTGGCTTTTTCAAATTCAGACGCATACATCCACTCTTCAAACGCCGAGAACATCTTCTCGATGTCCGTGATGTTCTTCTCAATCGTGCTCCAGCTGTAATTCAGACGGCCGCTGTTCTCCTGCGCATCCGTCTTCAGCTGGCGGAAACGGTCCTTCAGTTCCGTCACTTCGGTGCGCTGCGCCGTTTCCTTCTCCAGAATGCTGTCAAGGAACTTGTCCAGATGGCTGACCTGCTTCTCGCCCAGCGCTACGCTGGACTCCAGATCCAGCATCTGCTCCTTGGCCTTCTTCAGCTTACCGGACAGAATGCTGTCCTCAGTATCCGCCAGCGCCTGGGCGATCTGCTTGAGATTCGCCTGCGCCTGGTCAAAATCATCTTTGGAATGAGTCACCTTGGTCATGGTATCCTGGTCAACGCGGGCGATTGCGACCGCCTTGTTCAGCTTGAAGGACAGCGGCACGCTCTTGATGTTGTTGTAGCGCACTTCCAGAGCCTGCAGTTCCTTCTTTTTCTTGTTGGACTGCGCCTTGCGGACAATCAGCAGAATGACCAGCAGCAGCACAAGCGCAGCAATGGCGATCACCACCCGAATGTCCGATAAAAGATTCATGACTGTATCCATCGAGATCTTCATGTGTTCTATCCTTTCGTATTCCATAACATCTTAGCACAAAACCCTGTTCTTAAACAGGCTGGGAATGCGTTTCTGAAGCCTGTTTTCATTGACACTCCGGAGCGGTTTTGCTATATTAGATGAGCGTCAAATGATGGCAGCATGCAGAGTTATTGCGCCACGCGTTGCTAGCAGAAAATATCTGAACCGGAGTAGCTTGCTGCAAAAAGTGAAACGGACCGTAGCAACACACCGCATCGAGATCTGCACCTGTTGTTGTTTCGCCATTTAAGGAGGAAACAAAACATGGCACGTTACACAGGTTCGGTCTGGAAGAAGTCGAGACGTCTGAGTTTCTCGATTCTGGAGACCGGCGAGGAGCTGAAAAAGAGACAGTATGCTCCGGGTCAGCACGGACCCACAAAGCGCATCAAGCTCAGCGGCTACGGAACACAGCTGCGTGAGAAGCAGAGAATCCGCAACATGTACGGCGTCAACGAGCGCCAGTTCTACAACACCTACGTCAAGGCCGCGCATATGCCCGGCATGTCCGGTCTGAACTTCCTGATTCTTCTGGAATGCAGACTCGACAACCTGGTCTACCGCATGGGCTTCGCCAGAACCAGAAAGGCAGCCCGTCAGCTGGTCAACCACGGACATGTCCTGGTCAACAACAAGAAGGTCGACATCCCTTCTGCCGAGATCAAACCCGGCGCAGTCATTTCCATCAAGGAAAGCAGCCGCAACATGAAGGCGATCAGCGAGTCTCTGGAGTCCAACATCACGGCTCCGGCATTCGTCACCGTCGACAAGGAAAACAAGAAAGGCACCTTCGTCCGTGTGCCTGAGCGCAGTGAGATGAATCAGGAAATCAACGAGTCCCTGGTCGTCGAATACTACAACAGGTAATCAGACGGATCAAGAGCTTCCAACAAAAATCCCGGATTTGCAGACCGGGATTTTTTATTGCCTGATTTGCCGCTACCAGCGGCCTTTTTCCGCCGGTGGAAGATTCCAGATGGTGGGTTCCTGCCGCATTGCCCACAGCAGCCGGATCAGCTCCGGCTTGTAGGGAATGAAGCTGCCGTCCGCAATTCGCTTCAGAACATCGTTCTGGTCCGCCCAGCAGACGCGCTGAACTTCCGCTTCCTGCAGTTTCAGCCCGGCCGGATCCGCCTCGCCGCCGACAATCCAGAAATCGTCAAAACCTTCCTTGAAGTTCTGCGTGAAGGCAGGATGCTGGCCGGCCAGATCCAGCCGGTAACCGATCTCTTCCGCAGTCTCCCGTACGGCGGCCTGCCGTGAGGTTTCGCCGGCCAGAGCGCTGCCGCCGACCGTCAGATCCCACAGATTGGGAAAGCCTTCCTTGAACGGCTGCCGCTGCTGGATCAGCATCTTTCCGGCGGCGGAAAACAGGCAGACATGGACGACCAGATGATAGGCCCCCGGGATGTGCTCTCCGCGGTTCATCGTCCGGCCGGTTTTCTGCCTGGATTCATCGTAAATATCCCACTGTTCCGGTTCTTTTGTCATATTCGCCTCGCTCATAAAAGAAGCAGCGGCATGCCGCTGCTTTCAGTCTTTCTCGATGTGACGCCGGATGATGACACGGATGATGTCCGCCGCCAGCTTGGGATCATCATTGCAGACGACGTACTTGTACTTGCTCAGCATCTCCATCTCGCGGGACGCCTTTGCCAGCCGTTGCTGCACGATCTCTTCCGGCTCGGTCTTGCGGCCCCGGATCCGCTTCTCCAGTTCTTCCATGGAAGGCGGAACGATGAAGATCGTCAGCGCATCCGGACACTTTTTCATGACCTGGATGCATCCCTGCACTTCAATCTCCAGCAGAACATTGCGGCCTTCGCTGCGCAGACGCTCCACTTCCTTGAGCGGCGTGCCGTAGAAGTTGCCGACAAATTCCGCCCATTCCAGGAACTCGTCGTCCGCAATGGCCTTTTCGAATTCATCCTTCGTGACGAAGTAGTAGTTTCTGCCTTCGACTTCACCCGGACGCCTGGTCCTGGTCGTCATCGAAACGGAATACGAAAGCTTGAGGTCCGGATCATGAATGAACTCCTTCAGAACAGTCCCCTTGCCGACTCCCGAAGGTCCGCTCAGTACAATCAGCAATCCTTTTTTCATATCCGTACCCCCCATTCGTCATTTCAGTATACACCAAAATGGCAGGTTGGCATCCATGATATAATACCCGCAGAAAGAAGGCGGAATATGGCACTGGACGGCATCCTGCTCTACAAGATCGTTCCCGGCATCCGGCAGATTCTGCCCTGCCGCATTCAGAAGATCTATGAGATCTCCGATACGGAGATCCTGTTTCAGGTGCACGGCGCCGGCGGCCGCCAGCAGATGATGGTTTCCTGCCATTCCGTCTACAACCGCCTGCTGCTCAGCAGCCGTTCCTATCCGACTCCGCAGGAGCCCGGCAATTTCGTCATGGTCCTGCGCAAATATCTGGAAGGCGCGACTTTCACCGGCATCCGCCAGGGCGGTCTCGACCGCTGGTGCGTGCTGGATATCAGCCGCCACAACAATCTGGGCGATCTTGAAACGGACCGCCTGTACATTGAACTGATGGGCAAATACGCCAATGTCATCCTGGTCGGCCCGGACGGCCGCATCATCGATGCCCTGAAGCGCATCCCGCCGTTTGAGAATGCCCGCCGCACCGTGCAGCCGGGCGCGCAGTTCCATGAGACGGAAGCCCAGGACAAGCGGGATCCCTTTACGGATTTCCAGGTTGAGAAAGACAAACCGCTGACCCAGCAGTTTCTCGGCTTCTCGCCGTTTCTGTCGCGGGAGTTCGAATACCGGATGGCGCACGGACAGAGCTTCCAGGAGATCATGGAACTGGTCAAAGCCAGCCAGCGCCTGTACATTGCCAATGACAAAGAAGAAGCGGTCTTTCACTGCATCCCGCTGGAAAGCGTCGGGGTCTGCCGGGATTATCCCCTCTTTGAAGGGTTTGACATTCTCTATTTCCACAAGGAGGAGAAGGAACGCATCAAGAAGATCAGCGGTGATCTCTATCATTTCGTCCGCCGCGAACTGAAGCATCAGACGCAGAAACTGCCCCGTCTCAAGGAAGAATACGACGAGGCGATGGACTGCGACAAATGGAAGCACTGGGGCGAGCTTCTGTATGCCTATCAGATCCAGGACACCAAGGGTGAGAAAGAAATCCTGCTGAAGGATTTTGATACCGGCGGGGATGTGAAGATTCCGCTGGATCCGCGCCTCGACGGCCGGCACAATGCCGCCCGCTGCTTCAGCCGCTATTCAAAAGGCAAGAAAGGCCAGGTCTGGCTCAGTGAGCAGATCCACCTGTGCGAAAACGAGATTTCCTATCTGCAGGGTCTGCTGGAACAGCTGGACCAGGCGGATTTTGAAACCGCCGCCGAGATCCGCGAGGAGCTGATCCGCCAGGGCCTGCTGAAAGCCAAGCCGCTCAAGCGACGCCGGAAGGACGCGGACGAGAAGCCGCATGTCAGCAGCATCCGGCTGGCCAGCGGCGTCCAGATCCTGTACGGCCGCAACAACCTGCAGAACGAGACGCTGACCTGGCATCTGGCCCGAAAGGACGACATCTGGCTGCATGCCAAGGATTACCACGGCGCCCATGTCGTCATCAAGGATCCGGACCCGGACGAAGAGACGCTGCGGGCGGGCGCCCTGATCGCCGCCTACTATTCCGCCGGCCGCAGTTCCAGCAGCCTGCCTGTGAATTACTGCCCGGTGCGGAACCTGAAAAAAATCCCGGGCGCAAAACCCGGGATGGTGCAGCTTTCTTCCTACAAGACCATTTACATGGATCCGGACGAGGATCTTCTGGAACGGATCGGCGCCGCTGACTGAAGGTCTTTCCCTTCCAGCGCGATCTGCCGCAGCCGCTTGATCTCAAAAGGCTTCAGCTTGCGGTATTCCCCCTGGCGCAGCGCGCCGGTCTCCAGAAATGCCAGGCTTTTGCGGTTGAGGCGTGTGACGGTGCATCCGAAATGTTCCATCATCCGCCGGATCTCGCGGTTCCTGCCTTCCATGATCGTGATGTTCATCACGGTCTTTTTTTTGGCCGGATTGCGGGAGAGAATCTCAACCCGGGCCGGGAGCGTCATGCCGTCCTCCAGCAGAATCCCGTGTTCCAGCTGACGCACCTGGTCCTCATCCAGGATGCCGTCCACGCTGAGCTCATAGGTCTTGGGCAGATGGTGGGACGGATGCATCAGCAGGTTGGCGAATTCACCGTCGTTGGTCAGAATCAGCACGCCGGTCGTCTCATAATCCAGCCGGCCGACCGGAAACACCCGCTGCTCCACATCCGGCAGGCAGGACAGCACCGTATCGCGGCCGCGTTCATCGCTCAGGGAACAGATGGTCTTCTTCGGCTTGTTCAAGAGATAGTAGGCCTTCTCTTCCGCCTGGATGGGTTTCCCATCCACTTCGATCCGGTCGGTGCCGGCCGCCTTGCATCCCAGTTCGTCAACGACTCTGCCGTTCACGCGGACCCGTCCCGCCAGGATCAGCTCTTCCGCCTTGCGGCGGGAGGCGATGCCCGCGCGGGCAATCAGTTTCTGTACTCGCTCTTCCATAGTCCCCTCAATGGTGGTTCTGGGTGTTGCCCCAGAAGCCGCTTCCTGATTTTGAATAATCATTGGTGATCATAACCGGGATGCGGGCAAACTTTCTGTCTTCCCGGCACAGGATCTCGCAGGCGCTCAAGCGCCGGCGGCCGTCCACGCAGACATAGCAGCCGCTGTCCGTTCTGGCGACATGCACCGGAATGGCGATGCCGCGGACACGGATGCTGGCAATCAGTTCCGCGCCCGGATCAACCCGTTCAAACCGGATCTCTTTGATATCAGCTTCCGTGTTGATCATGGTCTTTTTCCTTTCCGTTGCTGTCGTAATCCTCCGGATGGATCACTGTCATCAGCGCCGTCGTCTCATCATCGATATCCTTCTGCAGTTTGTCGATGCGCTGTTCCTTCTTTTCAGCCAGGAACGGCTTATCCTTTTCCTTTTTCTTCTGCCAGCTGTGCAGCGCCAGAATCAGCACGATCAGGGCAATGGCGGCAATGCTGCAGTACAGCAGAACCTTTTCACGGTCGACGTCGCTGTTGCCGTGATTGACCGTTTCCACCGGATCCGTTCCGCTGTATTCATTCGAAGTCCTTCTGGAAATGACCATGAAGTCGCCCATGCCGTAGGCCATGAACGTGATGCAGTCCGTACTCTGCCGCGTATAGCATTTTTCCACGTCGCCGTCTTCCGGATCATAATGCAGGACGGTAAAGACGTCTGCGGCATCCGCGCCGGCCGGCTTTGCAATCGTGATCAGGATCGGCTTCTGCGGCGTGATGTCAATGTAGTTGCGCTGCAGCTTGATTGTGAAGGCTTCCTGTTCGCTGTTGTCCTGGGCTTTGGCGATGCCCGTCATCGCGGCTTCGGCGTCCCTGCCGATGCCGGCATGGATGGAGATCCGCCAGGTATCCGGAAAATACCGGTGCAGCAGCGTATCGCTCAGCGAGTCATCCAGCGGCATGCTGGCAGACATGCCGGATACCTGCATGCTGTAGCTGTTCTTTTCCACAATGTAGCTGATCCGGCCCTTCAGCGCCCGCCGTACAATCGCATCCCACTGCCGCAGCTGCGGCTGCGTCAGATACGGCTGCATATTCTCATCAATGGTCTTCTTCAGCGCCAGCACGCTTTCCGCATCCGTGCCGGTGATGGTTTCCTGACCCGCATAAGCGTCAATCGCCGCTGTGATCTTTGTCTTGATCTCCGCCCGCAGAGCGTCTTTTTCGGCGCTGACATGAATCGCATAGTCCGTGGTGCAGCCGGCATAAGTGACCGTCACGGTCTGATCACCGCCAGCGCTCATGTCATAGCCGCTGACCATGGAGCTGGTCAGCACCGCGTACTGCGGTTCGCCGCCGTCCGCGGGATTGATCCTGACGGTTCCGCCTTTCAGGCTGATGCGGTCATTGAGCTCATAATCCTGCTTGGGCAGCGCACTCATCTCAATGGAGCTGACATCCAGATACTGGGCGGTGAAGGTCGTATCCGCTGCAACCTGGCTGGTATCCTTGTCCCAGCCCGTGAACAGGGCATTCGCCTTGGCCGGCGTGGCGGCTTCCGCCGCGGACCCTTCCGGCAGCTGGTAGGAGACCAGGGCCTGATCACCCGGGAAGGTGCCGCCGGCGGCGTCAAACGTGACCGCTGCATACGCCGTGCTTTTCTGCGCTTTCTGATCCAGAATCACCTGCACGGCGGCCGCCGGAATATAGGCGATGTCGTTCGCATAGTCATAGGTATAGCTGAGCGCGACCTTGCCGTCATCACCGAGAGTTGCATCCGACTGTACGATGTACCAGTCGTTTCCGGCATCATCCTGCATGGTGCCGAGGATGACAAAGGCGTAGTCCGGCATTGTGCCGGTCTGGTAGAGCACATCGGAATCCGCCTGCGCATACTGATGCACCGGAACGTCATCCGTAGATGTCTTGATGCCGATCGTATAGCTGTTGAGATCCGCATCCCCAAACTGGCTGTCCAGCCGCTGGTAATAGGAGGCCGCCTTCTCTCCCCAGTAGGGATCGGAAGCGTAGCTGACATTCATGCCGGCGGACTTGTTGCCGAAGAAGCCGCCGTGGTACTGGGTCTTCAGCGGACTGCAGTAGCTGCCGCTGATGTAGTATTTCGCATGCGCGTATACCGAGTTGGCGATGTTCAGATAACGGGAAGCGTTCTTCTCCACATCGGTATCATATGCCGCATGGCCGAACAGATTGTTGCGGGTGAAGGAAAGCGAGCTGCGGCCGTAGGCGCTTTCGTTGGCGGAAAGCGCCAGCATCATCAGCGCGTTGGCGCCGTATTCATACTGGTTCTGATAGAAAGCCGGCATCTGTCCGTAATACTGCGAGCGGTTCAGGGTATCGTCGGAACTGTCCTGGTCATTGTCCCGGTAAGCATCGATGCTGCTGGTAATGCCGAGAGTGTTCTGCAGATAGTCTTCCACATTTTGGCAGCTCACATTGGTGATCGTGCGGTGTGAAACGAACTGATAGTAATCATAGAATGGCGCATCCGGATTGACGCTGGCGCCGCGGCTGTCGCTGCGGTAGTCATCCAGCATCGCCGCCAGGGCGTCCTCGGCATAGAAATAATGGCCGTCATAGCTGTAATAGACAGCTCCTTCATTCAGCCCGGCCGGCGCCGCGCCCAGATCAATCAGGCTGGAATAATAGTCATCGTCCATCTCCGTCTTGATCTGATGATAAAGACTGCCGCCGTTGACCGTATAGGTGGACAGCTTCGAAGGCAGATTCTGCAGCGGCAGAATGTCGATGTCGTCCAGCGAAACCCATCCGCGCACACCGGAGAGCACGAATTCCGCCTGCGTACCGTCCGCATTGGTATCGAGATAAGCCGCATCAATGCCGTAGCAGCCGTTGGTGTAGCCTTTCAGGCCGTCCACATCCTGCGTGTATTCCACATTGTAGTCACAGGCATCCGTGGCTTTGATCTTGGCGATGGCGTATTCGGCTTTCAGGACTTTGCCGTTGAGAACAATGGCCAGATTGCCGTAATCCTCTTTGGATTTCTCATAAGCCCGGACAGCCGCCGCGTAGGTGTCAAAAGTTCCGAGCTCCGTTTCACCGCCTTCAAAATCCGACAGATGGTAAGATCCGTCCTGAGCCGTATCCCCCGGTTCAAGGGCCTGCACCGGCACCAGAAAAGACAGCAGAAAAACAGCTGCTGTGCCGATGGCGCCCAGGCGGCGCAATCCTCTTTCGAATGACCATGGCCTTTTCACAGGTAACATATTATCATTGAACCATGAGAAGTGAAATCATCTCGGAACTGAAATCGCATCAGGATCCCGCCTACGCGGAATTCACCCGCCGGCTGACGCCGGATGCCGGAAGCATCCTCGGCGTCCGGATCCCGGTGCTGCGGAAGATGGCAAAGCAGATTCTCCGGCAGGATCCGGTCCTCTTTCTGCAGGAGGTCCGCAACGAATCCCTGGAGGAGGATCTGCTGGAAGTGCTGGTCATCGGCGGCATGAAGACGGATTTCTTACAGCAGTCCCAGTGGATTGCGCGGGTCGTGCCGAAGATCCGCAACTGGGCGGTCAATGATACTCTGACCTCTTCGCTGCGCGGATCCGTAAAAGACAAAACGGCATTCTGGAAATTCCTGCAGCCCTATCTGCATTCCGATCAGGAACAGGAACAGCGCTTCGCTCTGATCAGCCTCAAGAACTGTTTTCTCGAGAAAGACGATCTGCCGCGGATCTTCACCCTTCTGCGGACGCTTGATTGCCGCGGCTATTATGCCCGCATGGCGGCGGCCTGGCTGATTGCCGAATGCGCCGCCAAGTTTCCGAAACCGACGAAGAAGTTCTTGGATTCCTACCGCCGTGATCCCGAAGTCAAAAAAATGGCGCTGCGGAAGATCCGGGAATCCTTCCGGACAGCGTCCTTTCAGAAGCTGTGATTCAGCGCTTGACGTACAGCAGCATGTTGACCGGCAGAAACGCGTAGGTCTTCAGAAACTGCCCGCCGGACAGGATCATCCGGTCGGCGCCGTAAACAGCATTGTAAAAATGGTAGAGACCGCTGTCGGTGCGCTGATACGCCGTATAGTGGGCTCCTTTTTTATGCGTGTACAGCAGAATGCCTGAGCTTGAATGCGCCATCGCTGAAAGGCAGACGGAGCGGCTGAATACAGCGGCATGGACCTGCAGCCCCTGCGCGCGCAGGTACCAGCCGATGGACCAGAATCCCTGGCCGCACACTTCCCCGAACAAACCGATGCGCTCCAGATCCCGGCGAACATCAGCCATGGTATGCTCCTGGCCGTTGAGCTTCAGCAGATTGTAGGCGGCGATCCATCCGCAGCCCTTCGCGGCAGTGTCAAACGCGCCGAACGGAATGCTTTTCATGTTGCCCTGATGGATGATGTAGCCCTGATCGTCAAAAGTGCTGTCCGCCACCTGATAGCGCAGCGGTTCAACCATCCGCTGCATGATCCGGCCCTTGGGATAATAGAGATTATGCTGCAGGGCGTGCAGGATTTCAGGATCCTCCGTCTGTACGGTCAGTTTGCGCGGATGCGCCCGCAGAATTACGGCGCTGCTCAGGCCGGCGATCAGGGCGTCCGCCTCCTGCGGCTGCACCGCATCCAGGACAATCTTCATCCCGGCGCAGCGCGCTTCATCCACACGGACCTGGGCGCTGCCCAGATTCCGTCCGTCGAGGACCAGCTGCAGATCTGCGCCGGCATTCAAAAAATCCGCAGGTATGCCTGCGGATCCGCCGTTTCTGCTGATATCAGGATGAGTTCCGCCCGTCCTGTTCCAGAGAATCCGGATCACAGAACTTCCCGGTCCGGATCCTGCGTCTTCAGGAAACGGATCGCCTTGCGCAGCAGCGTCGCATCATTGTCAAACGTCAGCAGCGCGATGGCATCCACAAGCGTGACCCAGCGCAGTTCCGCGATTTCATCTTCCTGGCGGGATTCTTTGCCGCCGACGGGATTCGCGATGAAATACACGACATCCTTGTATGTACCCGGCTTCGGGCTGTAATGGGTCTCCTCGCGGAAACCGTCCATCCGCTTTACATCGACGCCGGTTTCTTCCTTCACTTCCCGGAAGGCCGTCTGTTCTTCACTCTCCGCGCCTTCGACATGCCCTTTGGGGAAACCCCAGTGGCCTGCATTCTGACGCACCACGAGTGTATAATACCGGCCGTCTTGCTTCTTGACGACAATCGCACCGCAGGATTTTTCCGTGACCATATCGTTCACCGCCTTTGCAGGTTTGATTATATCACAGTCCCCGCCGTTTCCATCTTTTTGGAAACGTTTTCAAGGCCGGCTTGAGAAATAAAATACACCCGCCCCCGGTGATGCTTTCCGGGCGGGCGCAGAGTCTCGGAATCAATCCAGATCCCGCTGGGCGACGACCATCCGGATCTGCGGATTCTCATTCCACGGCACCGGCTTGCCGCACGGCTCAAATCCGTTCTTCTTCCAGAACGCTTCGCTCTGCGGATTGTCCGCCACATAGCCCAGGCGGAGACGGCGGAAACCGAGCCGTTTCAGCTGCTCCGCCAGCTCACTCAGGATGCCGGTTCCGATGCCCTGCCCCTGACAGGCGGCGTTCATCATGAAAAAGCCGAGAAAAGCCGTGTCCTTCTGCGGATAGCCGCGGATCAGATCCATCACCGCGATCAGCGTCCGGCCCTGAAAATAGCCGAGATAAAACTTGTCCGCCATTGTCTTGTGCGGCGGCAGCGCAGTCAGATCCGCCCGGATGCCGCTTTCTTCCGGCTGCTGATGCAGGTGCTCATAGTACAGCGGATTCCCCTGGCAGAGCTGCAGAATCTGCGGAATATCCTGGACCGTCAGCGGACGCACGCGGAAAACCGTTGAAAAGCGGCTTACATCCCACGCATTCGGATCTTCTTCTGGCTTCATGCCGGCATTCTCCATTTCCCGCTCGATCCAGGCCATGATCACATTGACGACATAGTCCTGCTGAGCCTTTGTCAGTTCGCTTCCGGCCGGAATCCGGTGCCATTTGTACAGGCAGCCGCGGCAGCATGTGGCCGTCGCATGCTGGGCAATGAAGACCGGATGACCGCGCATCGGCGTCTGCCGGCCGTCGTTGAGCGGATCCGCCGGCGCAAGCCGTTCCGCGATCAGCTGCCCGGCGTGACGGCGGATCTGCGGCAGACCCCTGGCGCGGATATAGAGAAGATCCTTCTCCTGCAGATGGAACCGGCTGCGGAAGGCGGACCGGGAAAGCCGTGCAAACAGCGGTTCAAACATCCGGACGCCCTCCTCTTCTGACACCGATTATACCTCCGCCGCCGGCGTTCTGTTCTCCATCCGCAGACTGGAGTATAATGAGAACCTGTTGTGGAGGCAGATTCATGTACATCCTGTTCGCATTTCTGCTCGGTTCCTTTCTTTCCGTCATGATTTCCGTGAACGGAAGTCTGGTATCCGCTTTTGACAGCTATAACGGTACCATGCTGATCCACTGGTTCGGGCTGATCACGACCGGCATCCTGCTGGCGGCATCCCGGCAGTGGATCCATTTTGACCGCAAGGCTCCGAAATGGATCTATTTTGCCGGCGTCGTCGGCATTCTGACCACGCTGTTCCAGTCTTCCTCCTTCGGCCGCATCTCGATGCTGAACATTTCCGCGCTGGGCCTGCTCGGACAGACCGTCGCCTCCCTGTTCATTGATTCCTTCGGACTGTTCGGCATGAAGAAGCACGCGTTCCGCCGCAATACGCTGGTCGGCTTTCTGTTCGCTGTCGCCGGCATCTTTCTGATGCTCGACAGCAGCGCCGGCTCCTCCGTTTCCGCCGTGCTGATGTCGCTGGCCGCAGGCGTGTCCATTGTCACCGCCCGCTCCATGAATTCCCGGCTGGCGGATTCCATCGGCAACCTGCAGGGCACAATGATCAATTTCGCGGCGGCCTTTCCGATTACGCTGCTGCTTTCACTGACGCTGGGTGCGCATCCGGGCCGGCTGCCGGTTCTGTCAAATGCTCCCTGGTGGATGTATCTCGGCGGCATCTGCGGTGTGTTCGGCGTCTTCATGAACAATTATCTGGTCCCGCACATGAGCGCATTCCAGATGACGCTGATGTCTTTTCTGGGCATGCTGTTCGGCAGCACGGTGATTGATCTGATCAGCGGCGCCGCCTACTCCCCGCAGTCCCTGGCCGGCGGTCTGCTGATTGCCGCCGGCATGATTCTGAACATGTTTCTGAAGCATCAGGAGGAAAAGAAAGCCGCGAACGGGTGACGTCCGCGGCAGATCACTGTTTATTTTTTCCGGCGCTGCCCTGCGGCCGCGGAATGCGTTCCAGCAGACTGACGGCTTCCATATGCGCCGTGAACGGAAACTGATCAACCGGCTGTACGGTACGGACCGCATAGCCTTTTTTTTGCAGAACGGCAAGATCCCGGGCATGCGTCTCGGGATTGCAGGAAATGTAAAGGATCCGGGCCGGCGCCAGCCGGGACAGGCTGCGCAGGAAGGATTCTGTGAAGCCGCTGCGCGGCGGATCCAGAAATACAGCATCGGCAGGCTGCGTGCACTGTTCCAGAAATTTCTCCGCATCCTGGCACAGAAAGCGCGCATTCCGGATATGGTTGTCCTGGGCATTGGCGCGGGCGTCACTGACGGCCTGGCGGACGATCTCCACGCCGGTCACCGTCTTCGCCTGCTTTGCGGCCAGCAGCGAGATCGTACCGATGCCGCAGCACAGATCCAGAACGGACTGTTCCGGAGTCAGCCCGGCCAGCGTGATGGCTGTCTGATAGAGGGTTTCCGTCATCACCGGATTGACCTGGTAGAACGAATGCGCTGAGATCCGGAAGCGGATCCCGCCGATGGAATCATAGATGCATCCCGGTCCGTAAAGCACTTTGTCCGCATCCCCCAGCACCATGCTGGTACGGCGGTCGTTGAAATTCAGGACGATGCTTTTGATCTGCGGATTCTCCTTCAATACGCTGTGCACGAACTCGCGGCTGCCGGGCAGAACCCGGGCGCCGGTGACCAGCACCATCAACACGGTTTTCTCACTGTGCGAGACCCGCAGATACAGATGGCGCAGCACGCCCTGCCGGCGGTCCTCGTCATACGGCGCCAGATGCATGCGCGTGGCGATGGCGCAGACTGATTTGAGAATGCGGTTGGCGGAAGCCTCCTGAATCAGGCAGTCCTCGCTGCGGATCGGCTGATGCGTTTCCTCCTCATACAGGCCGGCGGCCACATGATGCGCCTTGTCCAGATAAAAGGATGCATAGACCTTGTGGCGGTAATGATACGGATCGGCCATGCCCAGAATCGGCTCCAGCGGCAGGCCTGCATAGATGCGGGCGGCCTCTTCCTGTTTCTTCTGCAGGGTTGCGGCATACGGCTGTTCAATGTAGCGGCAGCCGCCGCAGGCGGCATGCACAGGACAGTGCAGGCTCACAGACGCACCTCGGCCAGCGTATCCACGACACGATCCGTCTTTTCCAGCAGATGGCGGCGGGACTGATGGCCGCAGGCCACCAGCGTATAGTCTTCAATCCCCAGCGCTTCCGCGGTCTCCATATCATGGGTGGTGTCACCGATATACAGGCATTCTTCCGGCTCTACGCCGGACTGCACCAGCCAGCGGCGGGCGCGGTCGATTTTTCCGTGGGCCAGCAGATCGCTGGTGCCGATCAGTTCCTGAAAACAGGAGCTGATGCCGAGCACTTCGCACTGGTGCTCCAGATTGTCCTGCCGGGACGCGGAGACGATGACGTTCTGATAGCCTTTGCCGATGGACTCCCGGATCTTTTCTTCAAAGCCCGGTATCAGCCGGCACTTTGCAAAACGGCGGGCGTATTCCTGGTTGAACTGGACGGAGATGTCGTCATAGGTCTCCTCCCCGTCAAAGCGGTAGCCGAGCTTGTAATAATAGTCAATGACCGGAAAGCAGAACATTTCGCGGTACTGTTCCATGGTGAATCCCGCCTTCATGCCGCGCTCTCTCAGCATTTCATTTTCGATGTCCAGGCACAGCTGCGTATCGTCGATGATGGTGCCGTTGAAATCCCAGATGACTGTTTTCATAATCCCGATTATATCAGAGTCTGCCGTAAAAAGAGATGCTTCCATCGGAAGCATCTCTCTGCTGTCATGCGGTTTCCAGGGCTTTCAGCCAGAGATCCGCGCTGGCATCGCTCGGCATCCGCCAGTCGCCGCGCGGGCTCAGCGTCACGGAACCGACCTTCGGGCCGTCCGGCAGGCAGCTGCGCTTGAACTGCTGGTGGAAGAAGCGGGTGTAGAAACGCACTGCCGCGGCCTTCCCCTCCTCTTTCTCCAGATGCGGATAGGCGACCAGCGCCAGGGCCAGATTCTTCTGCGGTTCAAAGCCGTAGCGCAGAGCGTGGAACAGGAAGAAGTCGTTCAGATCATACTTGCCGATCTTCTCCTCGGTCTTCTGGGCGATTCTGCCGTTGTCGCTCGGCGTCAGTTCCGGCGTGATCGGCGTGTCGCAGATGGCAATCAGCACATCCCGCAGTTTTTTGTCGGTGATGCTCATGGCATAGGCCCGGCAGATGTACTGCACGAGCGTTTTCGGCACGGAGGCATTGACGCCGTACATGGACATGTGGTCGCCGTTGTAGGTGCACCAGCCCAGCGCCAGCTCGGAAAGATCGCCGGTGCCGACGACCAGGCCGTTCTTCATGTTGGCGGCATCCATCAGGATGTAGGTGCGCATGCGCGCCTGGGCGTTCTCATAGGCTGTATCGCTGTCGCCCTGATACTTTTGGCTGTGGCCGATGGCATCCAGATGGGCTTTGACGCCCTCCTCAATCGGCACTTCATGGATCTCATCCGCCTTCAGCGCCTTCATCAGCTTCATGGCGTTCTCATAGGTCTGGCTGGAGGTGTTGCCGCGGTTCGGCATCGTGTAGGCGATGATGCGGATTTCCGGCACGATCCGGCGCGCTTCCGCGCAGACGATCATCGCCAGCGTGCTGTCCAGGCCGCCGGAGATGCCGATGACCAGATTGCGGATGCCGGTGGCGCGGACCCGGGTCGCCAGGCCGTTCGCCTGAATCTGCAGGATGCTGCGGCAGCGCCGGCCGCGCTCATCATCATCCGCCGGCACAAAGGGATTCCTGGCCACCGGATAGTGCTCCTGTTTCAGCAGCCGGACCAGCTGGTCAACGGAGACTTCCCCGCGTCCGCCCAGCGGCTGCACGGACACTGGTACGCGCCGGTACCAGCTGCCGTCTTCACTGGTGAAGGTATTCTGATGCCGGCGGTTATGTTCGCAGGTCTCCAGATCCAGCACCGCGGTTTCGGCGTGCGGACGGTCCGGAAATACGCTGTCGGCCAGAATCCGGCCGTTTTCCGCGATGATGGAATGGCCGGAGAATACCAGGTCGGTCGAAGACTCATCCATGCCGCTGGACACATAGAGATAGTCGCAGTAGCAGGCGGCGCTCTGCGAACTGACCATGGTGCGGCGGTACGCCTGCTTGCCGATGACCTCATCCGAAGCGGACAGGTTGACGATGATGTTCGCCCCGGCCAGGCAGGCGTGGGTGCTGGGCTTGTCCGGCACCCAGAGATCCTCACAGACATCCGTGCCGATTACAGCGCCGCTGCGGGCGTCTTCCGCCAGTACATCGATGCCGAACGGCACCTCCTGGCCGGCGATCTGCAGGCTGCGTCCGATCACGTTTTTGCCGGATGTGAACCAGCGGTCTTCATAGAATTCGCTGTAGGTCGGCAGATAGGTCTTCGGTACGATGCCGGAAATGATTCCCTGGCTGACATAGACCGCGCAGTTGTACAGGGCGTTCTCAAAGCGCACCGGCATGCCGATGACCAGGCAGACCCCTTCCAGTTTGGCGGATGCGGCGGCGATTTTCTTCAGACCGCTTTCCGCCGCCTCGAGCAGGACTTCCTGACCGAACAGATCACCGCAGGTATAGCCGGTGACACAGAGTTCCGGAAACACGAGAAGACCGCAGTCGCGGTGGCTCTTCACGGCCGCAAGAATTGCGGAAACATTGAAGGCGACATCCGCCACCTTCATCGGCGGCACGATTGCCGCGGCTTTGATCATACGGTTTTTCATAGGGAAGTCTCCTTGGAATGAAGATATTCTTTCAGCCCGTCCAGTTCCGGCGGGATCATGTCCGATACAGTTTCGAGGCAGCCGCCGGCAATGGCCCGGCGGACGGCGCTGGAGGAAACATGCTGCCACTGCGCCGGCGTGCGGACGATATGGAGATGCGGACGCAGCGCGTGCAGATAGGGATCGGCGGCGATCAGCGCCTCCACATCCTCATCGTTGCGGGCCATGACCGCGAAGCCGAATTCTTCGGCGATCTCCTGGACATGCCGCCAGCCGGTCTCTAGCTCCGGCAGCTTGTCGCTGCCCATCAGCAGTTCCAGTTCATAGCCCCTGGACCTCAGCCAGCACAGGGTGTCATAGGTGCGCGGCTGCCTTGCCGCCGCCAGTTCATGATCGCTGACTTCCATCCAGGAATGATCCGCGGCAACGGTTTCCAGCATGTGCAGCCGCTGCCGGTCGGAAAACGCAAAGTCCTTGCCCTGGTCATTGCGGATATACGCGGTCTTGGAAGGAATGAAAATCACTTTTTCCGCATGCCGCGCGGTCCGCGCGAATCCGGCTGTGCCGATGTGGGCGGTGGTCGGCGGATTGAAGGCGCCGCCGAAGGCAAGCGCGCGGATCAGAGATTGCCTCCGTGCAGCATCTCATACATCTGCTCGCGGCAGTCCGCCACCTTCTGCGTCAGATCCACGTAATGCTTGTGGGGCATTTCCGGCCGCAGCTCCGACTCCCAGACGCGGTTCTGCAGCTGTTCGCGGATATAGTCCTTCTTGGCCTGGATGTCCGGCAGTTCAATCGCCAGCTTGCCGCCGACGATATGAGGAAGCAAAATTTTCTCCACGTGGTTCGGCACGATCGTCTTCATATGGTCGAACGCATCCGGATCCAGATTCACCAGCGTGATCGGCTCATGCGGGCGGATCACTTCGTCATCCATGGAGACGATATCGCACTGGCCTTTGCCGTCATCATCAAAGACGCGCCAGGCCATGAGCTTGCCCGGAATGACCGCTTTGGAGGCGGAATCCGAGCACTTCATCTTCGGCTGGTAGGTGCCGTCCGGCAGCTTTACCGCCACCAGCTTGTAGACGCCGCCGAAGACCGGTGAGGAAGCGGACGTGATCAGATTCTCGCCGACGCCGTAGGCATCGAACTTCGCCCCTTCATAGATCTCCATGTCGTCCATCTTTTTCTCGTTCAGGGCATTGGAGGCCACCAGCTTCACATAGTGCTTGCCGGCCGCATCCAGCGCTTTGCGCAGCTTCTTGTAGTTGCGCGCCAGATCGCCGGAATCGATGCGGGCCGACTTGACCCGGCGGTTGGGATCATCCGGATACTTGCGGATCAGCGCATCATCCAGCTTGATCAGATTCGGCAGTCCGGATTCGAGAATGTTGTAGGTATCCAGCAGCAGCGAGACATTTTCCGGATAGGTATCCGCATACTTTTCAAACGCCTCGTATTCGCTCGGGAAGAACTCAATGAAGCTGTGGGCGATCGTGCCGACCGCCTTGACCTCGCTGCCGTACTTCATTTCCGCCAGGCAGTTGGCCGTGCCGATGCAGCCGCCCAGAATCGCCGCATAGGCGCCGTCGTTGCCGGCGGATTCCCCCTGGGCCCGGCGGGTGCCGAACTCCATGACATTGCGGCTGCGGTGGGTGCTGAGGCCGGAGATCTTTGTCGCCTTCGTTGCAATCAGCGAATGGAAGTTCATGGTCTGCAGCAGATAGGTCTCAATCAGGATGGCGCCGGCCATGTCGCATTCGACGCGCACCATCGGCACCTGCGGATAACAGATCGTTCCTTCCCGCAGCGTGTACAGATCGCCGTGCCAGCGGTAACCGCGCAGATAGTCGCAGAAGCCCTGGCTCATGCCCTTGGAGCGCAGCCAGATCAGATCCTTCTCGTTGAAATGGTAATTCAGCAGGAACTTGACGAGCTTGTCCTGGCCGCAGCTGATGGCATAGCCCTGCTGGTCCGGATTCTCCCGGTAGAACATGTCAAAGACCATGACCGTATCCTTGTAGCCGTGCTCGAACAGGCAGTTGGCCATGCTGAATTCATAGAAATCGGTGACCATCGCGGGATTGTCGTAGTCTTCATCCGGAACGTACGGTTCCACTTTGATGCTGCTCATTTGCCTTCCTCCCGGCCGGCGTCGATCTGGCAGGAAGCCAGGACATCCAGCGTTTCCTTCTGTTTCCGTTCCGTGGTCGCCGCGCAGGCATCCGCGGCCACGGTGATCTTCACATCCGGCAGATACGCCCGCAGCAGCAGCGCGTTGGACAGCACGCAGATATCGGTGCATAATCCGCAGAGCGTGATTTCCTGCGGATGCAGGCGGCGGATCTCCTCGGCCAGCCGGACGCTGCCGAAGGTCGGCTTTTCCATCAGCTTCGCATGCCTTGCTTCCAGCGCTGCCTTGACCGCCGGCTCCAGCTGCCATCCCGATGTTCCCCGGATGCAGTGGGCGACGGGCAGATGGCGGCCTTCAAATGTATCCAGATAATCGGACTCGTGCGTATCCAGGGTCGCATAGACCCCGTCAAACCGCGGATCCCCGATCAGCCGCACGACTGCCGGCACAATGGCCTCAGCCTGCGGACTGCCCAGGGCCGCGCTGACGAAATCATTCTGCATGTCAATGACTACAAGTATGTTTTTCATAAGTTCTCCTGCAGGTAGCGGTACATCGGATTGAACCGGTAGAGCCTGGCCTGCTTGCCGCCGCTCTTCTGCGTGCGGCCGGTGGCCTTCAGCATCCGGCGGATGTCCCGTCGGAAGTTGCCGGTATCGACCTTTTCGCCTTTGACGGCTTCATAGGCGGTCTGAATCTGCCGCAGCGTGAATTCCTCATCCACGAGATTGAACAGGATGCCCGTGCTGGCAGCCCTGTGCTGGACCAGATCCATGGCCATGTTGATGGCCTTGATATGGTCAGCGGCGAGCCGGGCGTTGGACTGCGCGACCAGTGCGGAACGCGTTTCGATGTAATTGTGCCGCGCCTTGTCGCGGATCCGGTATTCCATGTGCACGTTTTTTTCCGGACAGTCCAGGACCAGCAGCGACACCCTGCCGTTCTCATCCGCGCTGAGAGTGCGCTTGCTGATGTCGAACCAGGCGGCATCCGCGGCGTCATCGCCGGCTTTCGTACGGCGGATATTGCCGGGCGGCGTCAGCGACAGGTAATCGGTCGTGATGACGCGGGTGCGGGGATCGCGGTCGGCGGCGCCGAACGTGTACAGCTGCCGGAAATACGTGTATTTCGTGATATGCGTCTCTTCGGCCAGCTCCCGGCGGACGGCCGCTTCCATGTCTTCCTCGAAATCGATGAAGCCGCCCGGTGTCGCCCAGTCGCCCAGATACGGATGGTTCTTCCGCTTGACCAGCAGCAGCTTGAGCCGGCCGCCGCTGACCGTCATCAGAATCATGTCCACCGTGCAGGACGGCCGCCGCCAGCGGTTTTCATCATAGGCGTCCAGAAACTGCTTCAGCGTCTGCCCGTCTTCATTCCGCAAAGGCTCCATGCGCATTCTCCTTATAGTCATTCTGACTATATCCAGTATACGGTTCCCGGCCTTGCCCCGTCAATAAAAAAGCCTGCTGAAATTCACTCCAGCAGGCGTTCAGTTCTTCTTCATCCGCATGTACTTGCGGCCGATTCTCTCCTTCAGCAGCTTCTTGATCTCCTCCTGGTCATCCGGATGGAAGTCAATGGAGGCGTTGTAGACACCCTTGTCCTTGCCCTTTCCCTTCGGGTCGCTGTAAACGAAATAGACCGTGAACTTTTTCTTCTGCAGGGCATAGTCGTAATTCTTCACATGGATGTACGGCACATAGGTGCCGGTCGTCACGAAGCCTTCGTCGCCGATGCCGTCCCGCATCAGCAGGAAGCCGATGATGGCCGCCATCATGGCGAACAGGCGCAGGACATCCCATATGGAATTGTAGACAAACACGGAAAGCATTGCGAAGATGCCGGCCAGCAGAAACAGGATGCGGTTGAACGTCCACAGCTTGTCCTTGATGGTGATCTGCTTGGAGGTCCGGACAATGCCCATCAGCATCCAGACCGCCAGAAAGCCGAAAATGATGAACAGCAGAATATTCATATAATCCATAACGCAAGATCTCCTTCTCTAGTATCCGAGCGTTTCATTGATCAGCAGCACATGAATGCGGCCCTTGGTCTGGCTGCGGCGGGTGATCACGTAGGTGCTGCAGATGCAGGTGTCGCGGTTGCAGTTCATGCAGCGGCCGACGGCCGTGCAGGGATTGTCCTTGCCCAGGCGCAGGTTGTTGGCCGGAGCCGCGATGTTGCGTGCCCGCTTCTCCGCTTCCTCGAGATCGTCGACGATCTTGTTCACGCCGGCCAGCACATAGACCTGTCTCGGTCCGTAGGTCAAGGCGGCGACCCGGTTGCCGTTGCCGTCGATGTTGTACAGCTGTCCGTCAAGGGTCACGGCGTTGGTGCTCATCAGATAGACATCAGCATTGAAGGCGTCATGCAGCGCCCTGGCTACGTCATCCGTATTGTAGCGGTCAATGTGATGCACATGCGGATTGTCCTGCAGCCAGTCAAGGATTCCGCACTGCGTCAGGGTCACGGATCCGCCCAGGGCGACGCTCGCCCCCTCCGGTATCTGATTCTTCAGAAACTGGACTGCTTCCTGGCGGTTCGCAAAGTAATCCGCCCCGAACTGGTGGTCCCGAAGATTCTTCATGCAAAGCTGCGCCCGTTTCTCGCTCAGCAGTTCCATTCTCTGATCCATTGCGGCGTCTCCATTCTCAATGCAACTATTATATCACGCCCTTGAAGCCCTCTTGTTTTCATTCTACAATACGCGCATGGATTCCCTGCTGAAAAAACCGATTCTGCTGATCGCCACAGATCTCGACGGCACCCTTCTGAATCCCCAGGGACGCGTCTCCGCCGGCACTCTTTCCGTGCTGCGGCAGGTTCATGCCCGCGGCGTCCGTATCCTCATTGCCTCCGGCCGGCCTTTGTTCAGCGCCCGCGGCCGCCTGCCGGCAGACCTGATTGACTATGTTGCCGGTCTGAACGGGCAGGTCATCTGGAGAGCGGCGGACGGCAGCACGCAGGAAATGCCGAAGCTGGACCGTACGGAATGCCTGCAGCTTTTTGAACTGGCTTCCCGGCATCGGATCCTGCTGAACTATCATGATGAGACGAGGAACCTCTGCGCCGTATCCAGACGGCATCTGCTCTTTGCCCGTGCGTTCCGGCTGGTCCAGCGTTCGCGCTGGATTTTCCGCCAGGTCCGCTACCGCCGGCAGACGGTGACCACGGATTTTGCATCCGTCTGTCCAAAAAATGCCTCCAAACTCTGCTTTGCCGGCAGTTACCGGTCCCTGCTGAAGCTGGACCAGGAGATTGACTGCAGCCGCTGGCAGGGCGTCTTCGTCTCCAAAAACTGGTATGAGGTCCAGCGCCGCGGCATTTCCAAAGGCGAAGCGCTGCGGAAGATTCTTCAGCAGGAGGGCATTCCCGCGGACCAATGCGCTGCCTTCGGCGACGGGGAGAACGATATCTCCCTGCTGCAGGCCGCCGGCACCGGCGTGGCCGTGGCCAACGCCATGGCGAAAACCCGGGCGGCGGCGGATGAAATCTGCCTCAGCAGCGCCCGTGACGGCGTTGCCCGCTGGCTTCAGGAACGGATTCTGCTGAACCAATGAAAAAGCGCAGCTGTACAGCCAGCCGCGCTTTTCAAAACTAGTCTTTGACGGAAATCTGGTAATCATCCTTGCCGGCGTCCACAAGGATCGTCTTGCCTTCAATATCAGGCTCCTCGATGATCTTGCGGGCGACCATGGTTTCGATGGTTCTCTGGATGTGCCGCTTCATCGGCCGGGCTCCGAACACCGGATCCACGCCGCACTGGACGATCCGCTTCTTGGCGGCATCCGTGACCTTGAGGCCGATGCCTTTCTGCGCCAGCCGGTCTTCCAGCTGATTCAGGAACTTCTGGGCGATTTTTGTCAGCACGTCCGCATTCAGGGCGTTGAAGACGATGATCTCATCAATGCGGTTGACGAATTCCGGCTTGAAGAAGCCGCGGACCGCATCCATGTAATGTTCATTGCGCTGCTCTTTGTCCTGCTCGAATGCATACTCGGAACCCAGGTTGCTGGTCATGATGATGATCGTGTTCTTGAAATCCACGGTCACGCCTTTGGAATCTGTGATGCGGCCGTCATCGAGTATCTGCAGCAGGATGTTGAAGACATCCGGATGGGCTTTCTCGACTTCATCCAGAAGCACGATGGAATACGGAGAGCGGCGCACCGCTTCCGTCAGCTGGCCGCCTTCCTCATAGCCGACATATCCCGGAGGAGCGCCGATCAGACGCGAGACGCTGAACTTTTCCATGTACTCCGACATGTCGATGCGGATGATCTTGTTCTCGTCATCAAACAGCTGCTGGGCCAGGGCCTTGGCGACTTCGGTCTTGCCGACGCCGGTCGGACCCAGGAACAGGAAGCTGCCCAGCGGGCGGTTTTCATCCTGAATGTTGGCCTTGGAACGCATGATGGCGTCCGAAACCAGCTTCAGGGCTTCATCCTGACCCATGACACGGCGGCTCAGCGCCTCCGGCAGATGCAGGATCTTCGTACGCTCCGTGCTCATCAGCCGGTCGACATCGATGTGCGTCCAGCGGGAAACGATCTTGGCGATCATCTCCTCATCGACGACATCCTGAATCATGGAATCCTTGCCCTGGCGGCTGCCTGCCTCTTCAATCTTCTTCTCCAGACTCGGAATCGTATCATACTGCAGCTTCGAGGCCGTGGCGTAATCCGCCTCATTGGTGGCCGTGGTCAGCTGCAGCTTGGCTTTCTCAAGCGCCTCCTTGTAGCTCTTGACGCCGTCCAGCTTTTTCTTCTCAGACTGCCATTTGGACAGCTTGGCTTCCTGTTCCTCATTCAGGCTGGCCAGTTCCTTGACGATCTCATTGCGGCGGGCGACGGCTTTCGCATCCGTCTCCTCCTTCAGCGAAGTCTCCTCAATCTGGAGCGTCATGATCCGGCGCTTCAGCTCATCGAGGTCCGCCGGCATGGAATCCATTTCCACGCGCACGCAGGCGCAGGCTTCATCAATCAGGTCAATCGCCTTGTCCGGCAGGAAGCGGTCGGTGATGTAGCGGTTGGACAGGGTGGCGGCCGCAATGATGGCTTCATCCTTGATCTGCACGCCGTGATGGCTTTCAAAGCGGTCCTTCAGGCCGCGCAGAATGGAGATGGTATCCTCTACGCTGGGCTCCAGCACCTGGATCTTCTGGAACCGGCGCTCCAGGGCGGCGTCCTTCTCAATGTACTGGCGGTATTCATCAAAGGTCGTGGCGCCGATGCACTTCAGCTCACCGCGGGCCAGCATCGGCTTCAGCAGATTCGCCGCGTCCATGCTGCCTTCGGTCTTGCCGGCGCCGACCAGGTTGTGGATCTCATCAATGAAGAGGATGATGCCGCCGTTGGCCTTTTTCACCTGGTTCAGCACGCCCTTCAGGCGCTCTTCAAACTCGCCGCGGTATTTCGCGCCGGCGATCAGCGAACCCATATCCAGTTCAATCAGCCGCTTGTCCTTCAGACCCAGCGGCACATCGCCTTTCATGATGCGCCAGGCCAGACCCTCGACAATGGCCGTCTTGCCGACGCCCGGTTCGCCGATCAGAACCGGATTGTTCTTGGTCTTGCGGGACAGGATTTCAATCACGCGGCGGATTTCCTCATCCCGGCCGATGACCGGATCGATTTTTCCGTCCTTGACATCCTGGACCAGATCATGACCGTATTTGCTCAGGGCGTCGAGCTGCCCTTCATTTGTCTTGTCTTCCATCTTCATGCCACCTCTTCTGTCTTTCTCGGCTGCTTCCACCTGCGCCGCGCTGATGCTGAATCTTTTCAGCAGGTTCTGGCAGACATCCGCATTGGTCTTCAGCAGGCCGATCAGCAGCACGGCCGAACTCATGTAGCTGTCCCCCTGCTTCTTCATCTCGTCCAGCGCGTGCGAATAGCCTTCGCTTACATAGCGCGACAGCATCGGCTGATCCGCGGAACTGGTGGTTGTCAGCCGCTCCAGATATCCGCGCACGAACTCCAGCAGCTCCTGCTTGTTCAGCTTCAGACGCTCCCAGATGCCGTCCAGGCCGCTGTCCTCCAGCATCGCCGCCAGGATATGCTCCGGGGCGAGTTCGCTGTTGTGGTTCTCCTGGCACTTCGTCAGGGCGTTCATGATGATCGTCTGCAGCTGTTCTGTCATCTGTTCAATATTCATCGGGATTCCTCCTTTAGCAATCTCTTTCAACGAGTGCTAAACGTTCTTCTTAAGAAAAGGTACAAAGGTACCTTTAATTGAACGCTTTCTTGAAACGTTCGAAAATGTTCTCTTTGCCCGGCTTCTTCTGCAGCTCCTGAAGCTTCTTGTAGAGCTCCTTCTCTTCGCCGGTCAGCTTGCGGTCGATCTGAATCTTGACGCTGCAGTACTGATCGCCCGGCTTGCCGCCGCGGATATCCGGAATGCCCTGCTCCTTGAGGCGCAGCTGGGTGCCGTCCTGGATGCCCGCCGGAATCTTCATGGAAACCGTGCCGCGGATCGTCGGTACATCAACTGTCGTCCCCAGGGTTGCATCCACAGCCGTGATGGGGATGTCCAGCAGGACGTTCTTGCCGTCGCGGACAAACTGCGGATGCGGCATCACATTGATCTCGATGAAGAGATCGCCGTTGGGTCCGCCGTTGCTGCCGCGTTCGCCTTTGCCGGCTACGCGCAGCTGCTGGCCGGTGGAAATGCCGGCCGGTATCTTGACTTCCACGCTGACGCGCTTGTGCTCATATCCGGAGCCGCCGCAGCGTCCGCAGACATGCTTGATCTTTTTGCCGGTGCCGTGGCAGTCCGGGCACACGCCCTGCGTCTGGAAGACGCCGAAAGCGGTTCTCTGCTGCGTGATCACGGTGCCGCTGCCGCCGCAGGTCGGGCAGGTGCTGATGTCACCCGGCGTCGCCGCCCCGCTGCCGTTGCACTGCGGGCAGGTTTCGTCGACGGTCAGATTGATGGTCTCCGTCTTGCCGAAGGCCGCATCCATGAAGCTGATGTTCATCTTCATATAGCGGTCATCGCCGCGGCGCGGACCGTTGGAACGGCGCGTGCGCCCGGCCCCGGAGGAGCCGAAGATATCGCTGAAGCCGCCGCCCTGGCCGCCGCCGAAGAAGGAATTGAAAATATCGCCAAGATCGCCGAAGTCACCGCCCTGCTGGAAGCCGGAGAATCCGTTGAATCCCTGGCCTGCCTGCGAGCCGTCCATGCCGGCGAATCCGAACTGGTCATATGTGGCCCGCTTCTTCGCATCGCTCAGCACTTCATAGGCTTCATTGATCTGCTTGAACTTCTCTTCCGCACCCGGCGCCTTGTTCACATCCGGATGCCATTTCTTGGCCAGCGAACGATAGGCCTTCTTGATGTCGTCTTCACTGGCGCTCTTGTCTACTCCAAGGACCTTGTAATAATCTTCCTTTTCGGCCATATCATTCACTTCCCTTTCATTCGGTGATGCTGTTCATGTATGTTTCGATGGATTCCCCGCCGCTGACACGCACCCGCGGCAGTTCATAGTGATCCTCATCCGGACGGATCCAGCCTTCTCTGGTCGTAAAAGCGAGCTTGATGCCCGCATCCTTCACGATCTGCCTGGCGCTGTCGTTGACATCTCCGAACGGATACGCATAGACGAAGCCGCCGTCGACATAGTCCATGGACTCTTTCGTGTCCTGGACGCCGGTGTCATGGTCGACGCACAGCAGGCGTCCGCCGTGGCCTTCGCCGCTGCATCCGCCCTGGTGCATCAGGAATCCGTGCGACTGCAGTTCGATGCCGTCTTCCCGCATCTCCCACATGTCATAGGGCATCTGGGCAGGACTCCAGCCGCAGATCACGAAGATCACGGCGTTGTCCTGGAACTTCTTCAGCAGCGGATACGCATAGGCGTGCACGGACGGATCGTTGTCGTCCATTGTGATCGCCACGCTTTTCGCCGGGATCCGCGCCCGGCCGTCCATGAATTCATCCACTTCCTGCATCGTCAGGGTGGAATATCCGCCCTGGGACAGGTGACTCAGCTGATCCTCGAACTCCTGGACTTCCATATCATTTCCGTCCTTGCGGGTCTCCCCTTTGGACGCATCGTAGAAGAAATGATACATCATGACCGGCATTGCATCCGCCTGCGGAGCATCGCTGCCCGCAACGGCGTCATCCTTCACGCCGGCGACCTCATCCCTGGGGATGAAATACACCCCGTTCTGGTAGAGGATTCCGTAGCGGGGATCGTCTGCGCTGGGCTGCACATAGACGGCGTATTCCGCCGCCCGGCCTTCCACTGCCGCCACTTCCCTGCCTCTGGCATCCTGGATCGTGTAGCTGTCCGCCGTGCTCAGCACAGACGGATACGGCACCAGATGCGTCTGGTTCCGGAACCAGCGGTCACTGGTTTTGACGGTTGCGCCGTCCGCATAGAAATCGGATCCGCTGACCTTCAGAAACTGACCGTCCTCTTCATCGCTGATATCCAGCAGCGCATTGGCCCGGAACAGCCCGTGCTGCACATAGGAACCGCCGTCCCTGACGTACAGGGGCGCATCCTCCGGCACAAGCACTTTCGTATTCCGGAACGCGCTGTAATCCGCGCTGCGCGCTGCGCTGACGCCGGCGGATGCTTCCGGAACGGCAGTGCTCTGCTCAGGCGCTGCCGAGCCGCTTCCGCATCCGGAGGTCATCACAAGACAAAGTCCCAGAATCGCTTCCAGGATCTTTGTCTGCTGCTTACTTCTTCTCTTTGAAATCGGCATCGACGACATCGTCATCCGGTTTGCCGCTGCCGGTGCTGCCGGCGTTCTGGCTGCCGCCCATGTTCGGGTTCGGCTGGCCCTGCTGCGCCTGCTGCTGATACATCGCCTGCGCCATGTCGTTTGCTGCTTTCTCCAGCGCATCCAGCTTGGTCTTCAGGGCATCCATGTCGTTGTCATCGATGGCCTTCTGCAGCTCGTCTCTGAGCTTCTTGACCTCATCCTTCTGCGCCTGGGTGACATTGGCGTTGTTGGTCTTCAGCGTTTCATCAATCTGGTTGATGTAGGCCTCGGCCTTGTTCTTGGTTTCGATGTCTTCCTTGTGCTTGTCATCCTCCGCCTTGTGGGCTTCGGCTTCCTTGACCATGCGGTCGATCTCCGAATCGGACAGGCCCGAAGAGTTCGTGATGGTGATGGACTGCTTCTTGCCGGTGCCCTTGTCATTGGCCGTCACATGGACGATGCCGTTGACATCGATGTCGAAGGTGACTTCAATCTGCGGGACGCCTCTGCGGGCCGGCGCAATGCCGTCCAGCTGGAAGTTGCCCAGCGTCTTGTTGTCATTCGCCATCGGCCGTTCACCCTGCAGAACATGGATGTCGACAGCCGGCTGGTTGTCCGCCGCGGTGGAGAATACCTGGCTCTTGCTGGTCGGGATGGTCGTGTTTCTCGGAATCAGAACGGTCATGACGCCGCCCAGGGTTTCAATGCCCAGGCTCAGCGGCGTGACATCGAGCAGCAGGACGTCCTTGACGTCGCCGCTGATGACTGCGCCCTGGATGGCCGCGCCGATTGCAACGCATTCATCCGGGTTGACGCTCTGGTTCGGCTCCTTGCCGAGCTCTTTCTTGACGGCTGCCTGCACTGCCGGGATTCTTGTGGAACCGCCGACCAGCAGGACCTGGCTCAGATCATTCGGGCTCAGTTTGGCATCGCTCAGCGCCTGACGGACCGGACCCATGGTACGTTCAACCAGACCCTTGGTCATTTCATCAAACTGCGCACGCGTGAGCGTTGCTTCCAGATGCAGCGGACCTTCCGCGCCGGCGCTGATGAACGGCAGGGAAATCTGCGTCTGCACCATGCCGGACAGGTCGATCTTGGCCTTCTCAGCCGCTTCCTTCAGTCTCTGCATGGCCATCTTGTCCTTGGTCAGGTCAATGCCGTGCTGCTTCTTGAAGTTGTCGGCCAGCCAGTTGATCAGAATGTTGTCGAAGTCGTCGCCGCCCAGATGGGTGTCGCCGGCTGTGGAAAGCACTTCGAAGGTGCCGTCCGCAATATCCAGAATGGAGACATCGAAGGTGCCGCCGCCCAGATCGTAAACGAGGATCTTCTCTTCCTTCTTGTCCTTGTCGATGCCGAAGGCCAGTGCGGAAGCCGTCGGCTCGTTGATGATGCGGACGACATCCATGCCGGCGATCTTGCCGGCATCCTTGGTAGCCTGACGCTGGGCGTCATTGAAGTAGGCAGGAACGGTGATGACGGCCTTCTCGACCTTCTCACCCAGATAGGTTTCCGCATAATCCTTCAGATAGGTCAGGATCATCGCGGAGATCTCCTGCGGCGTATACTGCTTGCCTTCGAGAGTCACTTTCTCATCGGTGCCCATCTTTCTCTTGATGGAATAAACGGTATTGTCCGGGTTGGTGATCATCTGACGCTTGGCGGCGCCGCCGACAATGCGCTCACCGTTCTTGAATGCGACGACCGACGGCGTGGTGCGGCTTCCTTCTGGATTCGTGATGACCTTCGGATCCTTGCCTTCCATGACGGCGACGCAGCTGTTGGTTGTTCCCAGATCGATTCCGATAATCTTGCTCATAGTATCATGTCCTCTCTTTGGCAGGCTATTCGCTTACCTTGACCATGGCCGCACGCAGCAGCCGGTCTTTCATCGTGTAACCTTTCTGCAGCACCTGGATCACTGTTCCGGGTTCTGCATCTTCTTTCTTTTCCTTGGCAACCGCCTGCGCATTGTTCGCATCATACGGCTTGCCTAATAAATCCATTTCCGTGACGCCTTCGCTGGCCAGCGCAGCGACCAGCTGGCTGTGGATCATCTCCACGCCCTTGCGGTAGGCTTCGTCCTTGGACTCCGCCGCCAGCGCCCGTTCGCAGTTGTCGACGACCGGCAGGATCTGCTTCGCGAAATCTTCCAGCGCGAATTTCTTCTGCTGTTCGTAATCGTTTCGCATCCGCCTCTTCATGTTTTCCGCATCGGCATAGGCCCTTGCGTAATCATTCTTGGCGGCGCTGACCTGGCCTTTCAGATCTTCAATCTGATTCTTCAGATCGGCGACATCCTCTTTCTCGTGCTTTCCGTGTTTTTCGCTTTCTGGTTTCTTCGCTTCCTTTTCCGGAGCTTCTTCCTTTTTCATCTCCGGCTTCGGTTTCTCAGCACTTTCCGCCTTTTCCTTCAGCGCTTCCGCGCTCTTCGCATCCACCTTCATCTCTTCCAGCTTCTGCGCATTGCTCTTCTCATTGGCCGCTGTCATCGTTTCCTCCATTTCCGCTGTACATCTTTTCAATCATCCGGGCCGCATATTCAATCATCGACACGACCTTCTCATAGTTCATCCGGCTCGGTCCCACGACCATCAGCTGGCCTTCCTCGCCTTCACTGACGTGGAACGAACTCTTGACGATGGCCACATCGTCGACCCACGTGAGCTCGGCGCCATGGCTGGTTTTGACCGCCAGCGCCTTCTTGCTGTCCGGCAGGCTGCGCCAGACGCGGTTGTCATCGAGCATGCTCATGAGCTGCTTCAGCTTCTCGATATCATGGAATTCCGGCTGATACAGCAGCTTGCTCTTGCCGGAGACATACACATTCTCATTCTCGCTCGCAAACTTGGCAAAGGCCTGCACAAACGCCTGGAACAGCAGTTCATAGCGCTTGACGCTGGCCGCCAGGATCGGCTTGATGGCCTGCAGCTTCTCCGACAGCTCCGTGACCGGCGTGTTCTTCAGCCGTTCATTGAGCACATCCGTGCATTCGGCAATATCCTTGGCGGAGACGTCTTCCTCAAAGCGGAAGTTCTTCGTTTCCGTGTGGCCGGTATCGGTGATGAAGACACAGACGGCATTGCGCTCATCCAGCGGGAACAGCTTGATCTGGTTCAGGCGCTGGGCTGAGGAATCCGGTCCGATCGCGCCGGCGGTCATGTTGGTCATTTCCGACAGGATCTTGCAGCTCTGCTGGACCGCTTCATCAATGTTCAGATTCGCGGCTTCAAACGCGCTGCGGATGGCAACCGCCGTCTTCTGATCAACCTGGGCGTCATTCAGCAGATTCTCACAGTAGAATTTGTATCCTGCCGTGCTGGGAATCCGTCCGCTTGACGTGTGCGTCTTCTCGAGATATCCCATTTCCTCCAGCACCTGCATGTCATTGCGGATCGTCGCGGAGGAATACGGGAGATGGTAACGTTCCATCAGTGCTTTGGATCCCACAGGCTCTGCGGTGCGGATGAATTCCTCGATAATAGCCTTGAAGATCTCGATTCTTCTCGGTGTCAGCATCTCAGCGCCTCCTTTAGCACTCTTTCCTGTTGCCTGCTAACAGTATATAGCGGTTGATTAGCACTGTCAATAGAAGTGTGCTAAATATTCTTTTGAGCATAAAATAAAGCAAAAAGCCGCTGTTCAAGCGGCTTTCTGGCGTTCTAAGTAAAGACTGCGGACGGCGGGTTTCCGTTTTCCGCCGAGTGCTAAGACGCCGGAGCGGAATCAGCGGCCCCTAATAGAATAAGGTATGCCGGCGTCAGCGGACCCGGCTGAATTTCCGCTTCACTTCCGGGATGATTTCCGCCGGCACGATCTTGGAGATGTCTCCCCCGTTCATGCCGATTTCCTTGGCAACGGAGCTCGACAGGAAGGAATAGGCCGGCCGGGCGACGAAGAACAGCGTTTCAATATCCGGATTCAGCATCATGTTCGCAGTCGCCTGCTGGAGCTCATATTCGTAGTCGGCGACGGCGCGGATGCCGCGGATGATAACGCCGGCGCCGGTGCGGGCCGCATAATCGACCGTCAGGCCTTCGCCGACGACGACATGGACGTTGGGCAGTGAAGCGACGCACTTGCGGATCATCTTCGTCCGTTCCGCTTCCGTAAACATGGCTTTCTTGCGCGGGTTCTTCATGATCAGCACGTCGACTTCGTCAAACATGCGGCTGGCGCGCTGAATCAGATCCAGATGGCCGTTGGTGATGGGATCAAAGGTTCCGGGGTAACAGGCTTTCATAAGGAGGCTCCTTCCAGTGCTTTGTAATAGGTGATGCGGGTGATGCCGTAAACCGCTTCCCGGGCTTTGTACAGAGGCCCGTAGGTTCCGGTAAAACTGTCTTCGCGGGCGGATTCCAGAACGACGCTGCCGCCCGGCTTCACCATCGCGTGGTCGGCCAGGAACTGCAGCACTTCGCGCAGCCGCTGCTGGGCATAGGGCGGATCCAGATAGACCAGGTCAAATTCCCGTCCTTCCGCCGCCAGCAGTTTCAAGGCGGCCGTGTCACTCATGTTGAGAATCCGGGCCGCATCTGCCTGCAGCGTCCGCTTGTTCGCGCGGATCACCGCCGCCGCGGCCGCCGACTGATCGACGAGCACGGCATCGTCCATGCCCCGCGACAGCCCCTCATAAGCCACGGCGCCGCTGCCGGCATAGAGATCCAGCATGCTGCCGCCGGCGAAGCTCTGGCCGAGCGAGGAGAACACCGCCTCCCGGACTTTGTCCAGAGTCGGCCGGGTGGCCGAACCCTTCAGCGTGGCAAGCGGCCGGCTGCGCCACTTTCCGGCGACGATTCTCATTCAATCTCCCCCTGCTTGTACTTGGCGATGACGGCCTGCGAGAAGCCGACGCAGCACATGATGGAAAGCGTTGAGGAGCCACCGGCGGAGATCATCAGCAGCGGTACGCCGGTCAGCGGAATCAGGCCGGTGACACCGCCGATATTGAAGATCATATGAATCAGAAAGTACATGGCGGTGCCGACCAGAATGATCTTGGCCTTCTCGCTGCGGATCTTCTGGGCATAGCGGAACAGCTGGATGATGATGATGCAGTACGGGATGAAAACAGCCAGAAAGCCGACAATGCCGAGTTCTTCCACAATGATTGCCAGGATAAAGTCGGTGTTCGCCGCCGGAAAATTCGTATATTTGCGGACGCTGTTGCCGAAGCCCAGGCCGAACCAGCCGCCGGTGGCGAATGACACCAGGCCGTTGATCAGCTGGTAGCCGGTATTGTACTGATCCGCAAACGGATTGATGGCGGACAGAATGCGGTTCTTCTGGTATTCCTTCAGCGGCAGCGCATTGATCAGGCCTTCGCCCCACGGCGTCAGCAGGACAACGGTGAATGCCAGCAGCGCCAGAAACAGAAGCCCCAGCCGGCGCTGCGTCCTGCGTAGCTGCGGATGCGACGGAATCAGGAAACAGGTGAAAGCGATCAAAGCCATGACGGCCGCGGACCCCAGGTCCGACTGCAGAATGCCGACGACCAGAATGTAGAACGCGATGATCCCGAACGGCCGCCGTGTGAAATCACTGGCGGAGGCGAACTGCTGCTTGATGTCGCCGAAATAACCCGCAATGACCATGATGATCATGATCTTGGCGAATTCCGAAGGCTGAATGGACATATCCACGCCCGGGAACGGAATACGGATCCAGGCGCGGGCGCCGCCGACCGCTGAGAAAACCAGGGCGAACAGCAGCAGACCGCCGACAATGATGACCGCTTCCGGCATATGCTGGCGCAGCTGCTCAAAGTTGAAGCTGCGGGAGATCATCAGCATCGCCACATAGCCGGCGATGGAGAAGATCACCTGCTTGACGACCGTGCGCAGCAGATAGTTGGAATTGCCGACCGCCAGGCCCATGGAAGCGGAGGCGACCATGATGATGCCGAATACCATGAGAAAGATCATGGAATAGTGAATCCACCGGTCGTATCCGTAAGGCATGCGGAGCGCGCCGGTCTTCTTTTTCGTTTTTACGATCTGCTGATTTGCCGTGGTCATAACTTACGAATTATTCTACCATACTGCCATCTGAAAAACAGCCGCATTCGGGTGCGGCTGTTGCTTCAGTGCTTTGCTTTTTCCGCGGTCCGCCAGTTCTCGCCGCTGTACTTTCCCATCAGATCCGTAAAGCGCTTGGTGGTCAGATGCGGTCTTGTGATGGCGCTGCCGACGATGACGGCGTAAGCGCCCAGATACAGGACCTTCATGGCATCCTCCGGAGTATAGATATGGCCTTCCATCATGATGTAGGCGTCATTGCCGAAATCCCGGCAGATCTTGGCAAACAGGCGCCAGTCCGGACCGTCAATGCCCGCTGTCGCCTTCGTATAGCCGTACAGCGTCGGCGCGACGATGTCCGCGCCCATTTCTACGGCGTGCTTCGCCTCCGCATAATCAGAGACATCCGCAAAGGTGATGGCCTCCGGGAATTCTTTCTGCACCTGCGGCAGCAGATCCCAGGCGGTGGTCTTCTCATGCGTCGTCTGCGCCGTGCAGTCCATGGCAATGATCTGGGCCCCGGCGGCGTGAATCGCGCGCACTTCCTTCATGGTCGGCGTGATGAACACGTCCGTATCCTCATGCCAGACCTTCCATAAACCGATGACCGGCAGATCGACCTTGCTGCGGATGGCGCTGATCTGTTCCGGTGAATTCGCCCGGATGCCGGCGGCGCCGCCCCACTTGGCGGCCTCCGCCATCTTCACGGCCATGTCATCGGTATAGATCGGATCATCCTTCTGCACCTGGCAGGACACGATCAGGCCGTTGTGCAGGCTTTCAATCAGTTTGGTTTTCGCTTCATCTTTGGTGTTCATCTGTTCTTCTTCTCCTTGTGTGCTTCCGCACAGATTGTGACATTGCCCGGCTTGCGGATGCCGGCCGGAAACGCATCCGTATAGACTTCGTCAAACGCATTCAGGGACGCCCAGTTGGAGACCGCCTGCACATGGAACTTGCTGGAATCCGCAAGCAGGCAGCTGCGGCGGGCATGCTTCAGCACTTCCGCCTTCATCGCCCCGATGGAGACCGAGAAGATGCTGCAGGCGCCGCTCTTCGCATCGATGCCGTTGGTTCCCAGAAAGGCGCAGTCGAAGTTGAAGCGCCGGATGATGTCCAGCGAGATCGGTCCGTCAACGGTTTCATATTCGGCCAGATAGCTGCCGCCGAGCAGATAGATTTCACCGGCGAATCCATTCGGAACCTTGCTCAGCAGATAGGTGCTCGGAGTCACGATCTGCACCTTTTTGGTCTGGAGATACGGCAGCAGGTACGCCGGCGTCGTCCCCCCGTCCAGGAAGATGCAGCTGCCGCTGCGGATCTTCTTCGCCGCCATGCGGGCGATCGCGTCCTTCTGCGCAGACTGCGTCTGCCGGCGGCTCGCAACCGGACTTTCGCTGTATCCGGACAATGCCAGTTCCGGCATCTGCAGTGAAGCGGCGCCGCCCCGTTCCCTTTTGATCAGCCCCTGGCTTTCCAGCTCATCCAGGTCGCGCATGACGCTGGAACGGGAAATGCCGAGCTGCTGCGTCAGTTCGGAAACGCTGACAAAGGACTGTTTGTTCAGCAGTTCCATGATTCGGTAAAACTGTTCCTTTTTCAGCATGTTCTATCCTCCGATGCTCACCTGGATGCCAAGCTTCGCCCCGTAGGGAATCAGCGGCTCCAGAAGGTCTCTCTTAAGCGGCTGCGGATGCTCCGCATACGGATATCCGCGGTCCATGCGCTGCCACTTGGCGGCCGCCAAAGTATGATAAGGAAGCAGATCCGCCCGCTTCAGTCCGAGCGTTGCGGTCTGATCCAGAATGGCTTTCAGCGTCTCAATGCCGCTGTTGAATCCCGGAATCACCGGGATGCGGACGATCACCTTCTGCGGGCACTGCTTCGCCAGCAGCGAGAAATTTTCCGCGACCAGATTCAGATCGCCGCCGGTCACCTGCCGGAAGCGCTCCCGGTCGACATGCTTGAAGTCCATCAGAATCAGGTCCGTGTACGGCAGAATCTGCACCAGCTTTGTGCTGTCATAGGAACCGGCCGTCTCGACGGCGGTCTGCAGGCCGGCCTGCTTCGCCTTTTCCAGCAGTTCCTTGAGCCCGGCCGTCTGCAGCAGCGGTTCGCCGCCCGACACTGTCAGGCCGCCGCCGCTGTTGTCGTAATACGGTTTGTCTTTGAGCACTTCCGCCAGAATGCCGTCCATGCTCATGCGCATGCCGGCAAAGCAGATCGCATCCTGCAGGCATGCCCCGGCGCAGTCCTGGCAGCCGCTGCATTTTGACGGATCAAAATGCCACTGTCCGGCCTGTACGGTGATGGCCTGCGGCCGGCAGGCTTTGGCGCAGGCGCCGCACCGCGTGCAGACTCTGGCGTCATGC
>Ga0183095_10064_pt2 | contig 90828 bp, 82 predicted proteins | sample BioMet4_FD_130346 | JGI IMG/M metagenome (GOLD analysis project Ga0183095, IMG submission 130346) | Microbial communities from bioreactor (seeded with sewage sludge) at LBNL, California, USA - Biofuel metagenome 4 (v2) (version 3) | ecosystem: Engineered > Bioreactor > Anaerobic > Unclassified ...
GCTGGCTCTTGCCGAACAAAACCGCGATTTGATCTTGGGTGAGCCAAACCGTTTCCTCCTCGGGCGAAACCGTGACATCCAAAGAAAGGTCGCTATCCGTAAAACGAACGATGTCGTATTTTTCCATGACCCCATTTTACGGTAATGTTTCTATTTTATCTACATTTAATTCGACTTGATAAAACGGAGCGAAGGCTTCCATGCAAAAAATGCATAGAAGGTAAATTGGCAAGGAAAATCCAGGAGTTTTAGTTCCTTTTCCAGTCGAGAAGCCTTATTTTAACAACAAACCCCGTACGCGTTGCGTACAGGGTTTGGATTTGGATATTCTGGCGGAGACGTCGAGATTTGAACTCGAGCTAGGGATAACTCCCTACTAACAGGTTAGCAACCTGCCCCCTTCGGCCACTTGGGTACGTCTCCGTGCCGCACTATATTACAACATCCTTTAAAAAGTCGCACTAGGAAAAAGAAAAAGAATCGTTAAAAAAGCCCCGAGAGCAAACTCGGGGCTAAGTCGCAGAGGATTCTTGGCTTTAATAAGCCTTAGCGAAGTAGGCGACGATCGTGGCATCTTCACCGCAGACAGGGCACTTGGCGCCAGGCTTCACCGCTTCTTCAGCGATGCAGCGGGCGGTGCCGCCATTAGTGAGTTCCTTGATTTTGAGTTCGCATTCTTCCTTGCCGCAGAACGCCATCTTGGCATAACCGCCTTTATTGAGCGCGGCGTTGAGTTCTTCGACGTTGGTGACCGAGACGATGCGGCTATTGAGGCTATCGAGGGCTTTCTGATACATCTGGCCATGAATCTCTTTGAGGATTCCCGGGATCGCTTTTTCGATATCGAGGATCTTGGCGACTTCTTTTTGGCCATTGACCCGACGGGTAAGGACGCATTCGCCTTTGGCGAGGTCACGGGGCCCGACTTCAAGGCGAAGCGGCACACCCTTCATCTCGTATTGGGCAAACTTCCAGCCCGGAGTCTTGGTGTCATCGTCATCGACTTTGACGCGGATACCTTCGGCTTTTAAGGCGTCTTTGATCGCATTGCAGGCATCGAGGATACCCGGCTCCTGCTGACGGATCGGGACAATCACGACCTGAATCGGGGCGACATAAGGCGGCAAGACAAGGCCATTATCGTCGCCGTGGACCATGATGATGGCGCCAATGAGGCGAGTGCTGACGCCCCAACTGGTTTGCCAAGGGGTCTCCAAAGCGTTATTCCGGCCTTGGAATTGAATGCCAAAGGCTTGGGCGAAGCCTTGGCCTAATAAGTGCGAGGTGCCCGATTGGAGGGCTTTGCCATCGTGCATGAGGGCTTCGACGGTGTAGGTGGCTAACGCGCCCGCGAAAGTCTCGTGGACGGTCTTGCGGCCTTTGAGGAAGGGGATGGCTAACAAGTCGCGGCCGCAGTCATCGTAGATGTTTAAGAACGTCTTAACGTTGGCTTCGGCTTCTTGACGAGTTTCAAAGAGGCAGTGTCCTTCTTGCCAAAGGAATTCGGCCCCGCGAAGGAACGGACGGGTTGTCTTTTCCCAGCGGACGACGGAGCACCACTGGTTGTACATCTTCGGCAAATCGCGGTAGGAAGAGACTAAGCGCTTATAAAGATCGGAGAAGAGAATCTCCGAGGTCGGGCGGATGACCAAGGGATCGGCCAACTTCTCGCCACCGCCGACGGTCGCGACCAAGGTTTCGGGAGCGAAACCTTCGATGTGTTCCTTTTCCTTGTTGAAAAGCGAGGTGGGGATCACCATCGGGAGGTAGACGTTTTCCGCGCCGTTCTCCTTGAAGCGGATATTGAGATAATTTTGGATCTCTTCCCAAATGGCATAGCCATAGGGCAGGTAATCGATGAAGCCTTTGATGGAGCTATAGTCCATGAGTTCGGCTTTTTTGCAGACGTCGGTGTACCACTGGGCAAAATCGGCATCGCGCGAGGTGATGGCCTCGTTCTTGTTGGGTTGATTCATAAGGTTATCCTTTCATGTCCTGGATCTTGCGGATGTTCTTTGGCGCAAGCGGAACAATCATTTGCGTATAAGGAGCGAAGGCTTCGCTCGAGATGTAGTTTAGGCCACTTCGAACGAGAAGTTCAATGGCATTCCATCCATCGATATCGCTGGCGATGATGGGCTTGTTGTATTTGAGGAGCTTTTCGACGAGGGCGTGAAGTTCGCTGCGGATGCGCGTGTCGAGGCCCGTTGCCGAACCGGCGAAGCCGAAGGAAACGATGAAGTAATCAAAGGCGGTGTAGAGGTTGGAGGGTAAGAGCAAATCCGACTCGCTGAGGAGCAAGGCCACCTCGTAACCTTTCGCTTTGATGAGGCGCATATCGGCGAGCAAGGCATCGGGATCGTTGATGTCGATGTGGCTCTTGACGTCGGTTTCGCCAAACATGAAGACGATATGGGCGTCCTTGACTTTGCCTAGGCGCGAGAAGGTGGTGAGCATGTAGCCGCGCTCATCCATCCGCGCGGGATAGAAGAGGCTTTCGGTTGGGGCTTGTTTCTCGTTGACGAATAAGGGGACCACGTTCTTCGCGATCGTGGCGAAGAGATCTTTATCGTCTTGAGTCCGGACCGCGTAGTCTTTCAATTCATCGATCGAGTCGAAATAGGTGTCGACCGGGGCCGCTTTGGCCAAATAACCGATGGTCTTCAATTTATCGACGGAGAAAATCGGGCGGAAATAATAGTTGAGCTTCTTGTCGGAAATGATGCGTTCGACCTCAGTCCGATAGGAGACATCGTTCATGAGGGTTTCAGTTTGTCGGCCTTTTTCGTACCAGCCGATCAAGTCATTGTCTTCCATGGCGATTTGAGCGGTCTTGCGGGCTTGCTGGACGATGGTGTCGCCATCGCCGGGGAAGTTTTCGTGTTCGACGGCGCCGACCCAAACCCCGATGCTCGAGGACATGGAGTTGAGCGAGAGATAACGGGAGATATCGTTAAGAATCATGTGGGCGAGATAGAGTCCCTGGGCCCGTTGATTGAGGCGAAGATCGGTGAAGATCAACTCGTTGCGGGAGGCCTCAACTAAGAAGCGCTTCGGCGTTAAATACGGGAAGAAGACGTTCTTGAACTGGTTGAACGTCAGCGGATCCATTTCCTTATCTTTATCGGACAATTTTTGGAAATTGAAGCGGAAGCAGAAGGACATGCCGCGGGTTTTGGGGGCGCTCGTGATGGCGGCGTAGAGCTCTTTAGCGGAAGTGAGGCCATGCGAACCCGAACCTTTATCGGCCCGCATGTATTTGAGCAAATAGCTTTCGAGGTGGATCTTGCCCGTCTTGTAATCGACGTGGTCGACTTGAAGCATCGAGAAGTACTGGCGCTTGGCCCCGTGAATCAAAACGTTGGTTTCGAGATAAGTCGGGGTTTCGGTTTTGGGATCGGCGATCGCGTTGATCCATTTGATGACCTTGGTCTGCTCATCGAGGGGGAAGTTTCGATAGAAATCTCCTAACGACATTGAGCGGACGTGCCGCATATCGGTGACGTTAAAGAAACAAACGTTGTCATTGGGGACGTCGATGACGAAGACGCGAACCGAGGTCCGTTGGTCTTCAAGGGTCTTCTCATAACGGGCATCACGTTTATTGGCGACGAGGTAGGAAATGACGACGAAGAGCAAACCAAAGAAAATCAGGACGATGAGGGTCCACACCGGCCAGTTTTCTTTCATATAAGTTAAGAATTTGTCCATAGACTCCTGATAACTTTACCACATATTGTGGTATTCTCGAAATGCAATTGAGGTTGTCCTCGTTACTTTGGGGTGTTATCATTAACCGCGCCACGGAGAAGTACCCAAGTGGTCGAAGGGGATGGTTTCGAAAACCATTAGTGGGTGTAAGCCCAGCCAGGGTTCAAATCCCTGCTTCTCCGCCAAACGGCAAATTAAGCCCATCGGAAACGGTGGGTTTTCTCTTTCTAAAAAGAAAAACGAGGGCAGGCGTGCCTTCGTTTTCATCAATCTGAAGCTAAAGCGATTTACTTGATTGGCGGAACGTAGAAACGGCCATAGACTTGAGTCAAAGTCGTCACCTGAACGAAGGCGCGTGGGTCTTCTTTTTGGACCAGTTTGACCAAGGCATCAACCTCATAAGAGGAGATGACCATGCTGATGATTGTTTTTTCTTCGCCTGAGAAAGCACCCACGCCTTTTTGCAAGGTGGCGCCGTGGGGGATATTGGCAAGAAGGACTTCGCTAAGCTGTGGCATCGCGGTCACGACCCGAACTTCGCACTTCTTGTTGCGGACGTGGATGAGATCGATGACCAGCATGACGACCAGCATATAAAGGAAACTGTAGAGGACGGTGGCGAAAGCCGAACCGGTGGTATCGTCCCAGCCGGCCTTAGTCGCGGTGAGGACAGCAAAGAGGATGACGGTGGCGGAGTTCAGGAGAATCGTGTATTTGCCAACGGAAGTCCGCTTCTTGGTCGCGATGTAATACGAGACAACGTCGATGCCACCCGCCGAGATATCGACTTTGAAGGCTAGAGCGCTGCTTAGGCCGGTGCAAACACCGGCGAATAAAGCCCGGGAAAGCATGGCCCCATTTTCCTGAACGAACTTCGAGACATTGGTTAAGAAATCCCAATTGAGATTGCCAAAGAGGTTGGAGAAAAGCGAAACCTCGATAACGTTAATTAATGTAAAGATGGCAAAGCGTTTGCCGATGCCAAACCAAGCCAAGAGGAAAATCGGAATATTGAGGACGAAATAAAGAACGCCATAAGAGAGGTCTTCGTTAATTTGCCATTGGGGGAAGATGATCTGAAGGATCAACGTGATATTCTGGGAAATGCCGGACATGCCTCCCGAAACGAGTTTCATCGCCGCCGAACCCGTCGCCCCCGTATTATTAGGAGTCATAAAGGTCTTGAAACCGATCGCGAAGATGAAGGCCGAGGCCGTACAGACGAGAAAGGTCCAAGAATATTCGAGGATATATTTCCAAGCGATATGGCGGTAAGTCCATTCGTTGTAACGTTCGCGCAGTGTTTTTTTATTGGTGCTCATAAGTGAGGTACCTGAATTATAACAACGAAGGGGACGATAACAAGGCCACTCCAAGATTTCTTAGGTTCTATCGGATTATTTTCTCATTTTTGACCATGAAAAGACGACTTTTTTCGGGCGGGGATGAACTTCGTTCAACTCTTTATTGCTGTCCCCCTACCTAAATGATAGAATTAACGCGCTGTTTATATGTAAACAGGTTGTTATTTTCGGAGGCTATCGATGAAAATCTTAAAAGCAATTGGCGCCTTCTTCGTTCGGATTTGGCGTTGGATCAAAGAGACCGCTTGGGTGCAGCCGCTTCTCATTGTCGGCGCAATCTTCGCGATTATTTTCTCGATCCCGCAATTCACCAAATGGATCAATAGTTTTGGCTGGGGCTCCAGCAACTCCTATTACCAAACCTTCCAAATTTCATTGCAAGGCGAAGTCACCGGCAAGCGCAGCGTCAGCAACGTCGACAAGTTCACCGACTCCCTCAATGATTATTCCGGTTTTGACTGGGACTTTGACACCAAGACCTACGACGATTACAAGAAGACGATCGCTAGCAATACCTATGGCGACAAATTCTTTGTCACCTATGTGAGCACGAGCTGCACCAACTGCGAAGCCATTCAACCGGGCTTTGCCGCTCTCCAAGATGGCTGGGGCGCTAACTTCGCTCCGAGCGATGGTCGGGCTTTCAAGATGTACACCGTCTATACCGACGAGACTTCGTCCACCGATGACGCCGACGTCAATAAGCTCAAAGCCTTCCAGCGTTATCTGAACAACTACCTCAGCTTCTACGAGGAAGCCGGCGGCCGCTTAGGCGACTCGACCCCCTACCGCTATAACGCCAGCCTCGATAGTTCCAACGATTACACTTATTTCCAGAACGCCGACATCGATAACTTCGTCACTCCGACGATCTTGCTGGTCGATTACAGCGAAGAAGCCTATAAGTTAAAGCGCCCGGGCATCAGCGAAGTCCTCTTCGGCGTGAGCGGCGATACCAAGTTCGATAAAGCCGGCTTGCTCCACCAGATGTGGGATCATACCGATAACGATCAACAGAATCCCTTCAGCGTCAACTATAAAAAGTAGTCGAAAGGCAACATCGATTCACATAACCCGCTTCGGCGGGTTTTTGTTTTGCTATAATAGGCTCATCTATGAAAATCATCACTTATCGTTTCCCCGGCTTTGAGGCCGTGACCGCCACTAAAGGCAACACCTTTGAAGTTGAGGGCAAGAGCATTTCTGATTTTGGTTATACCAAGGATCGGACACCTCTCATTCTCCATAGCGCGGACGAAATCCCCTGCTTCTTCTATGTAAAGGAAAAGATCTTGGGTGCCGCCGTGCTGGACCAAGCGAAAATCCTTAACGAATTCTTGCTGCAAAAACTTGGGGCCCTCATTCAAGAGGAGAAACTCGATCCGCAAACGCTCGTGGTTTATTTTGGACCCTGCATCACGTTCAGCCACACCCCGATGGACCGCGAAGATCAGATTAAGCTGATGGACCGCGGTTATGGGGCGGCCTGCAAACGCACCGATAAAGTCGATTTCTTTGATGGACCGGTGATGGCATTGCTGCAGTTGCGTAAACTCGGCATTCCGATGGCGAACATTCACATCTCCGATTACGACACCTTCGAGAACCCTGATCTCTTCTATTCGCACGCGCGTAAAGACGATGCGAAAACCAACGTCACCGTTGGCCGGCTTATCTACTAAAGCTCATTCTACGATTCAGCCCTCGTCCTGAGGGCTTTTTTAATCTTTGAAGGCCAAGGTCGCAAAAAAGGTGGGGATATGAAGCTCATGAAGCCGGCCTGAGCCATTGGTGTCCTCGTAGAGGGCTTGCAAATGAAAACCGGCCTCGAGCTGCCCGCCGATCTGCTCATCGAGGGTGTGCGAAAACTCAACCCCATCATCGTTCTTGGCGAGTTCGGCCATTTGCTGCGGATTCTTTAAAGGATTAAAAGGGAACGAGTTCACGATTTCTTTTTCATCCTCGTTCGTGATGAAATTCACGCCATTATCAAGCCCGGAGAGCAAACGGCCGCCGCGCTTCAAGATTCGGTAGCATTCTTTGAACAGGGGTTTGGCTTCTTCGATATAGACATTGGAAACCGGAAAGAAAATGAGATCAAAACAGTCATTAGGAAAAGGCAAAGGTTGGCTCATATCGGCCTTGATCGCTTTCAAGGGAAAACCTTCCCGCTTTGAGACGAGGCAATCGCTATCCAATTGGGCTTGCGTGTAATCAAGCAGGGTCACTTTGGCGCCTAAGGCGGCAAAGATCGGCATCTGCTGACCCCCGCCAGAAGCCAAACCCAAGACCTCTTTTCCTTGAAGCGGTCCAAACCAATCTTTCGGCACGGCTTTGGTGGGCGTGAGCAGCATCTGAAAGTCTCCGGCTTTGGCTCTTAAAAAGGTGGCGTGGTCGATGGGCTGGCCCCATTCCCAGCCTTCCTTGATCCACCCCGTGATGGCTTTTTCGTTCAGGTCTTGGTATTTTTCCATGGGAGAACTATACCACAAAAAAGACGGGCATTTCGGCCCGTCTTACCCTGAAAGATATTACTTCTTTTTCTTAGCGGCAAAGGCTTGCGCCACCGCTTCAGGAACTAGGGGCGAGATATCGACGCCATTGTGGAACAGCTGGTTAATCGTCGAAGAAGAAATAAAGGTTGTGCCTTCATTGGCCATGAAGAAAACCATTTCGATATCGGGATTAGCGAAGTGATTGGCCGAGGCGAGCTGGAATTCGTATTCGAAATCCGTGACGGCGCGAAGCCCCCGGATTAAGGCCACGGCATGATGGTCTTTGGCATAACTCACGGTTAAGCCGTCGGTATAGTCGACTTTGACGTTAGGAAGATCCTTGACGGCATCCTTCATCATCGCCAGCCTTTCTTCGACGGAAAAGGCGCTTTTCTTGGTCGGGTTGTTGGCGAGGAGGAGAATCACTTCATCAAAGACTTTAAGCGAACGCCTAAGGACGTCTAAATGGCCGTTGGTAATCGGATCAAAGGATCCCGGATAAACTGCAACTTTCATAATGATCTCCTCACAATCAGAACGTTGGTTCTGCCGTAATTATAATGCCGGGCAAAGGAAAATTCGCTCTCCGAGAAAGGAATCGTGCCTTCGTATTCAAGCATGATCGCCGCTTTGGGGGAAAGCAGGTGGAACGAAAGCAGGAGATTCACCGCGTTTTGATAGCTCTCCTTTAGCGCGTAAGGAGGATCGAGGAAGACGGCGTCAAAATGAAGGCCTTGGGCTTTAAAGGAAGCTAAGGCGGCCTGATAATCGAGGTTAACGACGGTGCCGTGGCTTTCTTTTAGGGTAGCTAAATTCGCTAAAATCGTGCTGGCGGCTTTCGCCCCCGAATCGACGAAATAGGCCGCTTTGGCCCCGCGGCTAAGGGCTTCGATGCCTAAGGCGCCAGAACCCGCGAACAGATCGAGGACGGTCGCTCCTGGGATCAAATCGCTTAAGGCTGAAAAAACGGCTTCACGCACCATCGATTTGGTGGGAACGGTGCCCTGGTCGGGCGTCGCAATGATCCGGGAACGATAAGTCCCTCCAATGATTTTGATCATCGTTTGGCCTCGCAGCTTCGGGCGAAGCGGAAATCGTGGAACAGCAAATCGTCGATCCGCATATCGAGATCGCGAACGGCGATATAGGCGGCGTTGTATTCTTGGACGAGCGGATAAGAATCAAGGGCCAACTTGGCGGCGTAAAGCGCCTTTTGTTTGCTCACGGCTTCCGGGCTGGTTTCATCCTGGTGGGCCAAAGCGTCATTATAGGCTTCTTCCGCTTTATCCTTTGCTAACGAAAGAGCATGCACCCCTTCATCCTTTTGAAGTTTTTCTTCAAGAGCGTTGAGCGTGTTTATCCGAGGATCGTCCGCTAGGGCCTGCTGGAGGCTTAAGACTAATCGCCAAGTTTTCTCTTCCATGTGATTTAGATTTTACCTCTTAGGAAAGGAACATGCTATAATGCGCTTGCCATGCTGAAAATCGTTAAAGATAACATTCCCTCGCTTCGCAAAAAAAGCCTCGAAGTTCCGCTGCCTCTATCCCCCGAGAATAAAACCCTTCTCGACGAGATGCTCGACTACTTGAAGCAATCCCAAGATCCCGCTTACCGCGAGAAGCATTCGAGTTGCCGCGAAGGGGTCGGTTTAGCCGCCCCGCAAGTCGGCCACAACCTGCGGATGCTGGTCATCTATTACCCGACTTCCCGCGAGGAAGAACATCCGACCTATATCCAATATGAGCTCGTCAATCCGCGGATCATCGTCAATTCCGTCCGTAAATGCTATATCGATGGCGGCGAAGGCTGCCTTTCCGTCGATGCGGAGCATCCGGGCCACGTCTTCCGCGACTTCAAAATCATCGTCGACGCTTACGACGCCTTAACGGGCAAGCAAGAAAAGATCACCGCCCGGGGTTTTGATGCGATTGTCTTGCAGCACGAAATCGACCATTTGGATGGAATCCTTTTCTACGACCACATCGATCCGAAAGACCCGATGAAAGTCATCGATGGCGCCGTTTCGGTTTGAACCTGCCAACTCCTTTGCCGTCAACGTAAACGCTTTCATGGTTTTTTCGCCCCTCTCGCGTAGGGGTGTGTTATAGTTAATTCGCTAGTTGGTCGTCATAGCGATAATATAGCGCCACTACTTTAACGAGTTTATTAAGGAGCAAATCCATGCCTATCAATGAATCCCCAGTCAACATCTACGCCCTTGGCGGCTTAGGCGAAGTTGGCAAAAACACCTATTGTTTTGAGACCGAGCGTTCGATCATCTTAATCGATGCCGGCGTTCGTTTCCCCGAAGCGACTCTTCCCGGCGTCGACTACGTCATCCCCGATTACACATACCTGAAAAATAACCGCAGCAAGATCAAAGCCCTTTTCATCACCCATGGTCACGAAGACCATATCGGCGGCATTCCTTTTCTTATTCGCAGCGTCTACATCCCCGTCATCTACGCTCCGCGTCTCGCGGCCGCGTTAATCCGTCACAAGCTTGAAGATAATCACATCAAAGATAACGTCAAAATCGTCGAATACGATAGCGACACCATCGTCCGCATCGCCGATGATTTCACCGTTTCTTTCTTCCGGGTCACCCACTCGATCCCCGATTCGTTCGGCATCTGCGTCGACACCAAGCAAGGCCGTATCATCGAGACCGGCGACTTCAAGATCGACCTCACTCCGGTCGGACCGAATTTCGAGCTGAACAAATTAACCCGCCTAGGCAATGAAGGCGTCGACCTCTTGATGGCCGATTCCACCAACGCCGAACTTGAGGGTTATACCCCTTCCGAAACCAACGTCCGCGCTGGCGTCGACGAAATCTTCGATAAGGCCCCTGGCCGCATCATCGTTTCGACCTTCAGCAGCAACATCAACCGTATTCAGCAGGTCGTCGAAGTCGCGGTTAAACACAACCGTAAGATCTGCATTTTGGGCCGCAGTATGGTCAATGTCGTCGGCATTTCCCGCGAATACGGCTATATCAAAATCCCCGATTCTTCGCTCATCGAAGACACGATGGTCCGCAATTACAAGGCCAGCGAAATCTGCATTCTGTGCACCGGCAGCCAAGGCGAGCCGATGGCCGCGCTTTCCCGCATCGTGAACGGCGATCATAAAACCATTTCGATCATCCCGGGCGACACCGTGATCTTCTCCTCCAACCCGATTCCGGGCAATGGCGCGTTGATCGATAAGCTCGTCAATAACCTCGTGAAGCTCGGCGCCGACGTGAAACAGAACAGCATCGCTTTCTCGCTTCACTCCTCCGGCCACCCTTCCCGCCAGGAACTCCGGTTGATGTTAAGGCTAGCCAATCCCCACTATTTCATGCCCGTTCACGGCGAATATCGCATGCTTAAGCTCCATGGCCAAGTCGCGCAGCAACTCGGCATGAGCGCCGACCACATCTTCATCTGCGATAATGGCGATAACCTGGTTCTACGTAACCATCAAGTCACTCGCGGCGGCCACGTTCAGGCCGACGACGTCTACATCGATGGCAATGATCTCGACGGGCTTTCTAGCGCCGTCATCAATGACCGTGAGGTCTTAAAGACCGATGGCATGGTCTCCGTTTTGATCGCCATCGATAGCAAAGCCAACAAGATGGTGGTCCCTCCGATCATCTATACCCGCGGCTTTGGCCCGGCCGATCAATCCCACGTCGTTCGCCATAGCCAAATGCACGCCGAAGAGGCGATGAATGAGCTCATGCAGCGCAAAGTCACCTTCAGCGAAATCAAGTCGACCATCCGCAGTGTCGTCAGCAAATACATCTACCGCAAGACGGAGCGTTCCCCGATGATCATTCCGGTCATCATGAACGTCAACAACTAACCCCATGCTGATTTTAGCTTCGGGTTCCCCTCGGCGAAAAGAGCTCCTCAAGAAGGTCTTTTCCGACTACACCGTCATCGTTCCGAATATCGATGAACGCATCCTCGACCTCGATCCGAAAGATCTCCCGGCCGAAGAAAGCAAAGAAAAAGCCTACGCCATCCACGCTCTTTATCCCAATGACGCGGTCTTGGCTTGCGACACCATCGTCGTCTTAAATGGCGAGATTTTAGGTAAGCCCAAAGATGAGGCCGACGCCATCCGCATGCTCAAGCTTCAAAGCGGCAAGCGCCAGGTTGTGCTTTCAGGCTACACCTATATCGATGCTCATAAGGAAGTCACCCGCACCGTGATGACCTACGTCTACTTCAATGTCCTTAGCGATGAACTGATCGCCGCCTACGTCAAAGACAAAAAGCCCCTCGACAAAGCGGGGGCCTACGGCATTCAGGACGGTTATCCTCTCATCAATCACATCGAAGGCAGTTTCGATAACGTGATGGGCTTGCCCACCGAAGATATCGCTAAACACTGCTTAAATTAACCGAAGATCGTTTGAAAGACTTTTTCCGCATTGTCTTTGATCACTAAGGTCAGCTTATCGGACATCATAATGAAGGAATCAACGCCCGCTTCTTTCAGTTTGGTCTGATCGACTTTGCTGTAGTCCTTTAAAACCAAGACGATGCGGGAACCCGTCACTTTCTTGGAAATGACGTTCTCACTGCCCCCTAAAGCTAAAAGATAAGCGTTCTTATCGATGACCTTTTCGGGAACTTTAGCCTTGTTAGAATGAATTCCCGAGAGATAAATCAAAGCGATGCTTAAGACGATCAGGCCGACGAAAATGAGGGCCAACCACCAGGAATTCGATTTGAGAAATTCGTTAAATGGGCTATCCATAGGTTTGTAGGTTTATAATACCACTAAGCGGAGGAATGCATTCATGTCAAATGCCATTGAAATCGAAGCCAAGGTTCTTTTGGAAGAAGAAGACTATAAGAAGTTAGCCCATCTTTTCCGGAGCGAACCGCGCTACACCCAAACCAACTATTACATCGATAATGAAAAACGCCTGCTCGCCGAGGAAGGCATCGCCTTACGAATCCGCGAGAAGGAAGGCCATTACGAATTGACCTTAAAGACCCCGTTATCGCAAGGCTTGCTGGAGAAGAATGAGAACATCACGGAAGAGATGTTCAAGGCTTACCGCGATCAAGGCGTCTTCCCTAAAGGCGACACCGCGCGTTTCCTCACGATGCTCGATATCGACGTGAAGAGCTTAAAGATTCTGACGTCCTTAACCACGGAGCGTATCGACGTCGATTATGAAGGCGGACTTCTTAGCATCGATAGGAACCACTACTCGGGCCACATCGACTATGAAGTCGAATTCGAATACAACAATATGGCGGGGTCGGAAGAGATCCTGAAGAAACTGCTCGACGATAATGGCATCCCCTTCGTCTTCAACAACGCGACCAAGGTCCACCGCGCCATGGCGGCCATCGGCAAATAAACCTCTCTAAAAAACAAAAGAGACGGACAACCCCGTCTCTTTTTCGTTTTAATGATCTTAGGCCTCGTCCCCGTCTTCGTCGATTTCGCTCGGCACCGGTGAATAAGCGCCTAGCGCCAAGAAGAGGAAACTCGCAGTAAGGAAGATTCCGGCGATGAGTCCTAAAGCAAGCACATACGCCGGATAGAAAGTGGAGTTATCGATCGGCAAGGGCCGTTGAGCCACCGGGTAACCAAAGAAAAAGCAAATAAAACCCACGACCGCTAAGCCAAAGCCGACGAGAGCGAGCCAGAACGAGACCGCGCTCCCCCGCTTTTTGTAGGCTAAGGGAATGGCGACAAGATCCACTAAAAAACCTAACAAAGGGAATAATCCTGTTTCAAGAAGCAACTGGCTGGTCGAATCGCCAGGAAATTTGCCTTGGTAGTAAACGGCGATCAGCCAAACTTCATAAAGCCCAAAGAGCAAGATGAGAGCGATGGCCGCGAGCAGGGAAGAGAGGAGGCTGATGGATTCTTGATGAGAAAAGCGACCGATGAAAGCGGCGACGGCGCTTAATAATAGAAGAAAGGCCGCCACGAGATAGCCTAGATAATACAAATGGTCAACATCGAAGGCTCCCCAGGGCAAGCGATAGATATCGCTGTGTTTAAGCAAAATCGCGATGACGGCAACGATTAACGCTAAGGCGGCGAGACCTAGGGTAATCGCAAAGACGATATTGCCAAAGCCCTTTTTCTTGAGCATGGATTATTTGCCTTCGTGATGATCGTTGAGTTGACAAGTCGCCCAATTTTCGCAATTTTCCGGCGAGCATTGGCTTTCGGCGTAGCGGCGGGCCCGCGGGATGAAGGTGCGGATCTCTTCTTCGTTATAGCCGACTTGGACCCGGTGATCATCGACGATGATCGGCCGACGCAAAACGCTCGGATTAGCCCGAATAAACTCAATCAGCTGCGAAATCGTCATCGTATCGAAATCGATATGGTTCTCTTGCACGATTTTGCTGCGGGGAGAAATGATATCGTCCGTGCCGTTTTCGGTCTTTTGAAGGACTTCCTTCAAATCGGCGACGCTTAAATTCGGCGAAAAAATGTTCTTCGACTCGTAAGGAATTTTATTATCATCAAACCACTTCTTGACCTTACGGCAGGAAGAGCAGGACGGCGAAGTGTAAATTTTGATCATGGTTAAACCCTTAAGTAGTATAGCATCGCTTCCAAATTTGACAGCCTTAAATTGATAGAATTTAAGGGCGCGCCTATAATAGGGCCTATCGAGATAACATTATGAAACGGATTTTATCAGGAATTAAGCCGACCGGAAACTTGACCTTGGGCAACTATATCGGTGCCCTCAAGCATTTCAAAGATTTTCAAGATAGTGGGGACGTCTACATCTTTATTGCCGATTTGCATGCCTTAACCTTGCCGATCGACCCCGCGTTTCTCAACGAAAATACCCGCGACCTCGCCGCTTTCTATTTAGCGTCGGGCCTCGACCCCAAAAAGGCCACGATCTTCACGCAGAGCAGCGTCCCGGCTCACGCCGAGCTCAACGCCATCATCCAAAATTATCTCTATATGGGCGAACTTTCGCGGATGACCCAATTCAAAGAGAAATCGGCAAAAATGGCCGACTCCGCCATTGGTTTAGGCTTATTCGCTTACCCGGTCTTGATGGCCGCCGACATCGTTCTTTATGACGCCGACATCGTCCCGGTGGGCGAAGATCAGATTCAGCATGTCGAACTCACCCGCGACCTCGTCAACCGCATGAATAAACGCTATGGCGAGATCCTCCGCCTTCCCAATTATCAAGTCAACAAAGTCGGAGCCCGGATCATGTCGCTCAGCGATCCCTCCGTCAAAATGTCGAAATCCGATCCCAAAGGCGACATTTTCCTCAAGGAAGACTTTGCCTCGATGCGCAAGAAAATCATGTCCGCCGTCACCGATTCCGGAAACGAAATCAAGTATGATCCTGATCAAAAACCCGGCATCTCAAACTTGCTCACCATCTACGCTTCTTTAAAAGAGATTTCCCTATCCGAAGCCGAGGCCCATTTTCAAGGCTTCCGCTATGGCGACTTCAAGAAAGCCGTCGCCGATGCCGTCATCGAAGAACTTACGCCCTTTAAAGCCCGCTATGAGCAGATTATCGCCGACAAGTCTTACCTGCCGGTCTTGCGGGACGGAGCCAAAAAAGCCAGTCTTATCGCTAACGCCACCTTAAAACGCGTTCAGAATGCCGTAGGTTTGCTTAACATTGATGAAGATTAAGAAGCTGATTGCCATCGACCTAGACGGGACTCTGCTCACCGATGATTCTCGGCTTTTGCCGATGAGCGAATCCTATCTTTCTTCCTTGAGCGATCAAGGCTATTTGATCGTGCTGGCTTCCGGGCGCCCCTGGCGCAGCATGGAAAGCTTCTACACCGCCCTCCATTGCGTGGGACCGGCGATTTGCTATAACGGCGCTTATACCTTCGATCCCCGAGATCCGAGTTTCGCTCCCCGGGTTTATTCGTTTCCCCAAAAAGCCATCAAAGATATCTACCGCAAGCTTCAAGGGACCGTCACATCCTTTATGTGCGAGTCCAATAGCGAAGTCTATATCAACCGCCGCGACAATTATCTCGACCACTTCTTTTGGTATACCGGCATGAAGATCCGCCTCGGCGATATCGACGCCATCCTCGATGCCGACCCCATGACCTGCATCATGAAGAATGTCCACGCCTACGATCCCTTAGTCCAAGAAGTCTTGCGCCCCTATGCCTTAGAAGGCATCAATCTCCACCACTGGACGGTTTCCCTCTATAGCGAACTCGCCCGCGAAGGCGCCACCAAAGGCGATGCCTTAGCCTATATCATCGACCACTACCATCTCACCAAAGAAGACGTCATTGCCTTCGGCGATGCCGATAACGATGGCGGCATGCTGGCCCTGGCGGGTTTGCCTTTCTGCATGAAGAACTGCAAAAGCGCAACCTTGCCTTCGCTTTATCCTTCCACAAAAAAGGGCAACAACCTCAATGGCGTTGCCCTCACTTTGCAAGAATTGCTTAAGCTTTGATCTTGAGATCGTGAAGCAGAGACCGATAGATATTCTCGGTCTTTTCTTTTAAGCCGAGCTTCTCGCTGGCGACCGACTCGATGTAGAACTTGCATTTGGGTTCGGTGCCGCTAGGACGGACGGTCACGGTCGACTTATCGTCGAGGACGAATTTGACGACTTCCGACTTCGGAAGGTCGATCGGGGTGGCTTCCCCATCTTTGTAATCGAGCTGCTTTTCGTAATCGAGGACTTCGTCGACGGGGATCCCGGCGATTTGGCGTAAGGGATGGTCATGAAGGCTCGTCATGATGGCGGCCATATTCTGAGCGCCTTCGGGTCCTTCGAAGAAAACGGAATTGCAAACGGCGTCATGATAGCCGTACTTTTGCATCAGTTTATCGTAAGCGACGTCGAGCGGCTCTTTCTGGAGATAATGCCATAAAGCCATCTCGCAATAGAGCAGGATCGCCTGAATGCCGTCTTTATCGCGGACGAAGGGGGCGATCAAGCAGCCATAACTTTCTTCATAGCCAAAGACGAAAGTCGGGCCATGGGGGTCTTTCTCGTAATGGGCGATGCGGTCGCCGATGAATTTAAAGCCGGTGAGGAACGATTCGACTTTTAGGCCATAGCTCAGAGCAATTTCTTTGCCTAAGGACGAGGTGACGATCGTGTCATAGACGACGCCATTCTTCGGGAGCGTTCCTTGTTGGCTGCGCTGGCTCAAGATGTAATCGAGGAGCAAGGCGGCGCTTTGGTTGCCCGTGAAGAGCTCATAGGTGCCTTTGCTCGAAAGATAAGCGACGCCGACGCGGTCGCCATCGGGATCGGTCATGACGATGAGGTTAGCGCGGTTGGCTTTGGCGAGTTTGATCGATTCGATATAAGCATCGGGATTCTCCGGATTGGGGGAGAGGGTGCCACCGAAATTGGGGTCATGGGTGCATTGACTCATGACGGGGATCACTTGATAGCCGCATTCCTTAAAGACTCGCATGGCGTTCTCGTAGGAAGTGCCATGCTGAGGCGAATAGACGATCTTGAAGCCTTGCTTCTTGAGGTCGGGATTGATTTGAATGGCTTCGACCGCGTGGACGTAATCGTCATCGATCGCTTCGTCGAAGGTGATGGTCTCGCCCGGGAATTTGGCTTTGGGGACTTGAACATCAAGATAATCGGGGAGATCGGCGATGATTTGGAGCAGCCGATCGATCTTATCGGGGGTCAACTGGCAACCCGTCTCATCGTAGACTTTGTAACCGTTATATTCTTTGGGGTTATGGGAGGCGGTGATCATGATGCCGCCGCAAGCTTTGACGTAACGGACCGCATAGGAGAGTTCAGGGGTCGGGCGCAACGAATCAAAGATATAGGCCTTGATGCCCATCTCATTCAAAATACGGGCGGATTCGAGCGTGAATTCGCGGGACTGGTGACGGTTATCGTGGCTGATGGCCACTCCCACCGCTTTGGCATCGGGGAACTTTTCGAGGAGGTACATACCAAAGGCCACCGTGGCTTTTTGAACGGTCCAGGAGTTCATGCGGTTGGTGCCAGGGCCTAATAGCCCTCGCATCCCCGCGGTTCCGAATTCGATATCCTTAAAGAAGGCATCGGCCCGCTCATCGGCGGTCATTTTCTTCAATAAAACTTTGTCCGCGGAAGAAACCACGGAGGAATTGACCCATTCGGCATAACGTGCAGCGTAATCCATAATCTAGATGCCCTTTCTATTAATCCTTCTTTATTGTAGCGCTATCTTGAAGCTGGATGAGAATCTTGCTCAGCTCTAAGGGGAGCGGCGCTTCAAAATGCTTCCCATTGAGGGCGCTAAGCACGCCCCCCGGCTTCTTAAAGGTTAAGCTGGCCGCATGGAGGAATTGGCTATCGAGCCCCGTCAAGGCTCGGACCTTGCGGCAATCCTGAAAGTCACCATATTTGCCATCGCCCACGACCGGATGCCCCATATAAGCCATGTGGACGCGGATCTGATGGGTCCGCCCCGTCACGAGTTCAAGTTCGAGCAGAGTATAGCCGCCATAATAACCTAAGACGTGATAACGGGTTAAGGCGGTCTTACCACCCTCCGCGAGGGGGCAGACTTTGACTAAGCCAGAATCTTCGAACTTCTTGAGCGGCTGATTGACTTCGCCATCATGCTCGACTTTGCCGACGACCAAGGCGAGGTAGCGTTTTTCGATTTCGGTGCGTTCCTTGAAAAGATCGGTCAGTTCTTTTAACGCGGCATCGGTTTTGCCATAAACCACCAGACCGGAGGTATTGCGGTCAAGCCGGTGGGCGGGCGAAGGCGTAAAGGCGGCGTTATGAGGATCATATTCGCCTTTGAAGTAAAGATAATCGAGGATGGCGTTCCCTAAGGTGGCCCGCACCCCTTTATCATCGCCATAGACCAATAAGCCTTTCGGTTTGTTCACGATGATGACGTTGCTATCTTCGTAGACGATTTGATAGGGAAAAGGCTTCTTTTGGGCTTCCCGGGGTTTCTTGAAGTCCGCGAGTTGCTGGTCGGTGACATAAATTCGAAGTTCATCCCCTTGATGGAGGATGGCGTCTTTGGGAATCCAGTGGCCGTTGCGTTTAATGTCCTTCTTGCGGAAGGCCTTATAAATAAAGCCTAAAGGGGCATCGCTGAGGTATTTCTTGACGAATTTCTCCGCTTTTTGGCCGTCGGAGAGGCGATCAATGGTGATTTGAATCATGCTGGGGAGATTATAGCATAGCCATAGGCTATAATTCTTCGATTGCCAAGACAAAGCGCTTAACTTATAATCTTGCTTGCCACATTTCTTAGCGTGTGGAGGAATACCCAAGTGGTCGAAGGGGCGGGCTTGGAAAGCTCGTAGTCTCTTAACCGGGAGCAAGGGTTCGAATCCCTTTTCCTCCGCCAGGTGGCAATTAGCCCAGCATTGCTGGGCTTTTTTCGTGCTTGGGTTTTCAAGAAAAGTCCAAAAAATACCCTCGAATCGTCGGTAAACGAGCCGAGGGTAAGACTCAGGCCAAATCGATCTCGAAGAAGCGAGCCGAGTATTTGCTCGGGAAGTTGATGGTGAGAAGGCCATCCACCAGGGCAAACGAAGTTTCGAGGTTCACCGGATAGCCGACTTTGGCCTTAATGGCCCCATAGGCTTTTAAGGGAATCGAAAGACTGCCCACCCGGTCGAGGTTCCAGACCGCTAAGAAGAGTTTCTTCTCGCTCCGTAAGCCTGCCGCAGCGAAGGTGGCAAAGAAATTAGTGAAGCCTAAGGGGAAGACCGGATCGGCCTTAAGTTTGTAGGGCGTGAGGTAATGGTAATACGCGACGCCATCCTGCACCATTTGGAATTTCTTGGGGCTCAAGAGTTCGAGGTGGCTGGCCAAGTGCATCCGACCGAGCAGGGCGTTAATCATGTTGAAGGCCACCGCTTCTTCGCTCACATCCCGCTCAACGCTTTCGACACTGAGTTCATTCGGATGGTTGGGCATGACGTGGCTATCGACGGGGTAGGACCAGACCGCGGCTTGCTCCGGGAGAATAGCGCTGAGGATGTTCGCGGCGATATAAGGATACTTTTGATAATGGGTCTGATCGCTGCTTGAGACCAAATCGAAATGGCTGAGTTGCTGATAATCCATCCGTAAGCCGCCGCTCGAGCACGACTCAAAGATCACGTCGGGGTGCCGTTTCCGTACGCCATCGACCCAGGCCAAATAAGCTCGGCGCTCTTCGATGAGACCATCGCCTAAGGACGTGGCATTATCTTCGGTGCCCGGCCCAAAGTCGATATTGTTATCGGATTTGATGTAACAGGCCCCATAAGTGTCCACCATCAGGTCGATGGTTTCGTCGAGATATTTCCGGACTTCGGGCAGGCGGAAATCGAGGATGTACTTGCCCATCTTTTGAACGCGTTTGCCATTGCGGTGATAGAAGCAATATTCGGGGTAGGCGGAGAGCCGTTCCTCATTCTTATTGCTCACGATTTCAGGCTCGATCCATAAGCCTAGTTTCAAATGGTGCTTCGCCGCATCGGCCGAAAGCTTAGCTAGGCCTGAAGGGAAACGGGTCTGGCTTTGCCGCCAACTGCCGAGGTAGGAATAAATGATATTGCCCGGCACTTCATCATGCCAACCGCAATCGACCACGTAATACTCGGCCCCGGTCTTTTCGACCACCGGGAACATCGATTCGCTCCGTTTTTCCTTGGGCGAGTCCCACGAAAGATGCATGTATTCGTTAAAGATGACGGGCAAAGAAGAATCGACGGGGCTCGGCTGCCGTAAATGCCGCCGATAGGCCGTCATGCCGGCGATCACTTCGTCGAGGCTATGGCCAAAAGCGATTTCAGCCCGGGTTGAGCGATAACTTTCGCCCGGCTTTAGCTGATGGGCGAAATCATGATGAATGACATCGGGACCGCTTAAGGAGAGGTAATAATCGTTATCGAAGTCCCCGATTTCATAGTGCCACGAGGAATTGCTTTCGATTTGGAACATGAGGAAACGGCTAGACTCTGCGTCTTCGATGATGCCTAAAGGCAGTTCTTCCTTAGTGGACCAACTGCCGATATTGCTATAGGAAATCGTGCGTTGCGAATAGCCCGTCACCAAGAAGAGGCGCCGATCAAAGAAGGAACTCCGCGCGGGCTGGCACTCGCAGGAATGCCCGGTGCCAAAGCGGTAGAAATAAAGGGAACGGCAATGATCTTCCTCGCCGCCATTTAAGCCATAGACCACCAACGAAGAAATGTATTCTAAGGTTAGATTGGCTTTCGAAATATTCTTGACGATGCTATAGCAAGAAACCGCTTGGTGATCGGACAACGTCTCATAGACGGTCGTCACTTCGATGTCTTGACCCCGCTGGAGAATGCTGAGGGTGTTACCTTCGAGCTTCCGCGAAATATAGCGCAGGCCAAGCAAGTCAGAACATCCGACGAATTTGTTGCCCAAATGCGAGTCCCAATTGGAACCGGCATAGAGGACTTGGGCGATCGACCAGATTCGGCCGCGTTCTTTCTTGACGGGGATACCAAATAACGAATCGAAAGCAATCACGTCATCTTCAAGACGAAAAGTGAGACCGGCAAAAGTGAATTTTTCCATCGTGACCCTAAGGTAACATTCTCCGCTCGAGGAAGATAGGTTCCCGCCCCAAAAAGGATAGGTTAACTAAACGTAATGCCAAAAAGGATAATCGATCAGGGAGAAAGAAAAAACCTAGCGGAGTCCAAGGGAAGATCCCGCTAGGTGGCAACCAAAGGAAATAACGTTAGAGCGATTCGACAGTGGTCTTTAGATCCACCGCCATATTGCCTAAGACGGTGAGCAGACTCTCGCGCACGCTTTCGAAGGTCGCGGCACTACAAGCCGTCGAGACATTGCTGAAGAGCTGATTGTAGTAAGTGGCCAGCAGAGTCGAAGCGTTCTTGCTGCCCGAATAGGTCGAATTGTAGGTGGCGATATAGGAGCGGAAGAGCTGGAGATATTCGTAGTCTTCATTCGCCTCGCGGATGCTCTCTAAGCGCAAGGTCGAAATCGGGCCATCGATACTGTATTTATTGCCCGGATAAAGTAACATGCCATCGCCATAGCAGTTTTCCCAGGTATTGCCGTTGCTCCAGACGTCGCGGGTGGTCGAGGTCGAGCCATTATAGTAACCGAAGTAGCTGGCGCACCAATAGAGATTGCCCTCGATTCCATAATCATCTTCCATATAACTGAGCATACGGGAAGGCAGCAGCGGCGCGTTCAAGTGATAAGTCGGATAGGGCTGGATCGGATTGATGCAGCCATACCACCACACGTGCTCGCCATTGGCCTGACGGGTGGAATAGACGCTTCGGTGGGCGGCCGTATCGAAATTGTTATAGGTCGGGCACCACGTATTGATGCCATAGTTGTAACGGGCGGATTCGTTGTAGTATTGGCCAAGGAGAGAAGAGGCGGTCGACACGCCTAAGTTAACGCGCTTTTTGATGTCGCTGCTCGAAGTGCTATCGATGGCGGGATAGGCCGCGGTGACGATATTCGGAATCGCTAAGAAGCTAGCCTTCAGAGTCGGGTAAGAATTGAGTTGACTCGCTAGGTTATTCTTGACCGTCACCAGCGCTTGGTTATTGCTGGCGACCGTCGCGTAACTCGAAGCCGCTGGTTCATCATCGAAATAGAAGTAGCATTTGCTGAAGAGATTGAGGCTCGAACCGCTTTGGGCTAAAGCGATATTCTTGGTGATAAGAGCCTGCAGTTCATTGGAAACATCGGTGGAATTAAGGTTGCCGTTGCTGTCCTTACTGAAGGTCAAACGGTAGCTATTGATCGCATCATTAGGAGCAATCAAGGTCGCAAAGTTATCAGCGAATCCCGTGTAGCCATTCGCTGCATCCCCTTCGTAGATTTCAGGCAAGCCATCCGGCATGGCCCGGTGAGCGATCATGAAATCGTAATAGCTTTTACGAAGCTCGGTCGAAGCGGTTCCGTAATAATTCGCAATCTGATCATACCAAAGCAAGAACGAACTCTTGGCGTGGACGGCGCTCGGCATGGACAAGTCCATCACTTTGATTTGAAAAGGAACGACAAAGGTGGTCTCATCGAGAGTCAAAACCCCTTGGCCCGCGTAGGTGCCGGCGGTCAGAGAGGAAGCCAAAGTAATCACGAAATAGAGGCCTTGGTTCTTACCCGCGGCAATGCTATTTTCGCCCGCGGAAATAAGGGAGGTTAACGGCACGAGGGCATCCGGGTAATAACCCGAAGCTGAGGTCGTTTCATTGGAAGCCGAGGAATCGACATAGAGATAACGTTCGGCGTAAATGGCAACGCTAGAGGCAGCGATGCTATGGCCGGCCCCATCGCTAAGATTGCCCATGCTGAAGGAATAGGATGCCACGGCCGAATCCGGAGTCACCATCAATTGGATGGCTTCTTGTTCACCTTTGATGGCGTTTAAAGATAACGAGGAACCCCGCGAGGTCAACGAACCATTCGCGGAAGTCGAATAGTCCACATTCTGAAGGAGATTCTCGCCGTTATAGGCTTTCCATAAAGACACAGCCGTTGAGGTATGAAGCAAATTATCGACCCAAACGTGACCCGAAGTCTCAGTGACGTTAGGGAAGGTTAACCAAAGCCGAAGCGCCCGGAAATCTGTCACGGAAGCATTCCAAACGATGCTGGAGCATTCAAGAACTCCGCGGTACCAACCGTTGCTTTCCGCCTTCAAAGTGAAAGCCAATGACGTGCTATCGGCCACCCAGCCATAGGGCGAAACGACTAAGGAAACGCTCGGATCCACGCCGGAGAAATAGAAATCACTTGCTAATTTTCCGGTGTTCATGACCGGGTAAACGCTATTCGTTTCGGTGTTAAGCGTAATCTTCTGCGATCCGGTCGCGGAGAAAGAGGCCCGTAACGCCGAAGCGCTGGTGGAGCCATAGACTTTGGAAGCGTCAAGAGCTCCCGCCGCGGTCGAAGCCCCGGTATCAATCGGGCAATTCTCTAAGCCCTCATCGACACTCTCAGTTCGACTCGGGGCCACGTATTCTTGGCTGGAATCGTAGTGGAAATTATCGAGATAGATCGAGGTGGCGGTACTCGCGTTTTCCGTATCGAAGAGAACACGGATGAAAGCGACGCTGAAGGACGAAAGATAAGGATTGGTCGAGGCATTGTAGGTGCCGACGCAAGAGGCTTGAATGGTCGAATAGGTCGAGAAGCTGACATAAGAGCCAACCACGGAAGAGGAATCAATGGTGCTGGTGTATTCGCCTTTATCGGAAGCCGAACCCGCCCAAGAATAACGGCCCCAGTTGGAATCATAGAGGACATAGTTCAGCATGCGGTGACCCGAGACAAAATTGCCATCGAAGCGGAAGGTGCCACCGGTTTTCACGGTAATCGGGGTCCGCAACCGGAAGAGAACTGAGGGATACCCGCCGACACCCGAACCATAAACGCTATTCTGGAAATGGACGGCCCGTTGACTGCTGCCGCTCGTGACGCTGCTATCGTGGGTCAAAATCGTATGGGATTCGCCAGGGTTTTCTTCAATCGAGGTGGTATCCAAGAGGTCTTCTGAGCCTTCGGAGGTATAAGCTTCAGACGTGCAATCGTAAGTGATAACGATCGAAGAAATAACACAACCGGCGGGCGAGGTCAGCATGAAGTAGGAAGGCGAGCTGGCCGGATGCACTGCCGAGGCTAAGCCGACGCTAAAGGAAGCGGAGGCGAAAACCTCTTCGCGCGACCAAGCACTATGGCCAAAGTAGGCATAGATAGAGCCACTGCTTAAGGTCACGGTGAAATTCGTGATGCGATATAGCGGGGAGCTGCTCCCAAAATACCCATTTGCAGCCAAGGTCGCAAAGCTGCCACTGCTTGCCGTCAAATTGCTGCTAAAAACGCCGAGGGAATAAGAAGCGTTAATCTTCACGGCGTTATTGCTAATCTGATTATTGCTGTCCAAAGTCAGGGTATGGCTTGCGCCAGTTCCCGTAACCGCACCGCTAACGGAGGAAAAACCCGCTAAGGCCACGGCAAAAACGCTGATTAAGCCTAACCCCGTCCCAAGAAGTAACCCGTTTTTGCTCGTAAGGAATCCCCCCTGCTCGTCTTTGATTCAATCATCGTATCACCGCTAGAGCCTTTTCTTTTTATAGAAAAGACACCCAATCTTTATATAAGTGAGTAATCGCAGGGATCAGCGATGGTGCTGATAGAAGTCGGTGGCTAATAAACGCGGAGGTTCGCCACCCTGCCAATCGAACTTGAGAATCTCACCGCGATAATTCCATAAAGCCGGATCGATATTCCATTCCCAATCCAAGGGGATTAAGCCTTCCACCGGGCAGCTGGCCAAGCGGAAATCCTCTTTGAGTTGGGCTTCTTGCTGAAGACTGAGAATGCCTTTCGAGCACGAGACCAATAGCGGGGTACCGCTGCGGGCCAATAAGTCAGCGAAGAGCAGGACTTTGCTCGGGTCGATGCCACCGAAACCGGCGCAGTCGGCGTCGCAGCAATAGAAGATATTGTTTTGATAGAGGCGGAAGGCCAACGAATTCACGCCGAAGGAACGGGTGCGGTCCCAATTCTCACCGCTCGTGTCATCCCCGGTGCGGTAGACCTCGACGTAGCCGACGGAAAGATGAGAGAAGGTATTGCAACCTTCGACCATGATCTCCGGGGCGCAGTCCTCATGGATGGCTTGATAAAAATCTTTGAGGATTTCCGCGCTGGTGCGGCTCGTGTCGGCAAAGGACCAATCGTCCCGGTTGTCCACCCCGCCATTCCAAGCGGCTTCAAACTCTCCGAACATGTCGTGGGCGCTATAGTCGTGCTTGATGAAATCGAAACCCCATTTTTTGATGCGGTCGATATCCTTTTTCACGTGGGTGAGGACGCCAGGGATAGAAGGATCGAGATAAAGCGGCTCTTCTCCCGGCTTCTTAATGGCCCAATTCGGATGGACTTTGAGGACTTCGGGATTAGCAAGGAAACGGATCCAAATACCGGCTTTTAGGCCCAAAGCCTTAATGCCGGAGGCGGCTTTTTCCATATCGACGAACTTCGAATTTGGACTCCAGGGTCCCCCGCAATTGCCTTCTTCCCAGCCATCATCGATCACCATGGTCGCGGGATTGGGGCAGCCTTCGGTGAGACTCGCGAGATAATGGGCGGAAGCTAAAATATCGCGCAAGGTGCTTTTGCCATAGAAACTGTACCAGTCGTTGCCCCCATAGAAAGGAGCCTTCGGGAAAATGCCACCCGTGGAGAGACTTTGGCAAAAACGTCTTAAGGCCGAAAAGGCGGTCGTGTTCGCATAGAAATGGAAGACGATGGTCCCGAGAAGTAACCGCCGCCCCTGAAGCTCCACGCCTTTACCGCCGCAGCGGCAATCGAAATAGGCGTTCACGCCCCGCTGATCAAGGCTGAAACTGATGAGGGCATTGGGCAATGTCTTCACGCCACCGCAGGCGAAATCGCCGGCGTTTCCAATCAGATAATACCAAGCGAAATAGCGCTCGGGGTTGAGAGGTCCAAAGAAGGCGTTGGACTGCAGGCGCCCAAACTGGTCGCCCATCGTTTCGACCGGGCCTTGGACTTCGCCATTCCAGCGCATCTTCACGAAGCGTGGGTGGACTGAAGAAGCCGTGAGATAGACTTCGAGGTCTTCGCCATTAGGGACGAATTCGACCTTGGCGTCTCCCACTTCCCCTTCATCGGTTTCGATGCTGAGGTTATCGGGTTTGGTTGAGATATCGGTAGCAAAGCGGGAACGCTTTTTTAAGAAGTCATACATCGCTTCGAAACTGCCGGCGGTCCAACCGAGCATTTCGGTCGCCGGGTATTCGCTCTTTTGGGCGATGCCGCCATTAACGGCATCATAGGTTTCCCAGAGCAATCCCGTCGAGGAATAAACAGCAGCGAGGTTAGCGAGATAACGCTCGGCAAGAACCGCGGCTTCTTTATCTAAGCCGCAGGTGGTTAACGCCCAGAAGGCCAAATAGTTATCGTAAGGCCAAGAATAAGGATAATTGGCTTGGAAATCAAAGGGGACGTCCGGATCCTGCTCGCAGGAAGTCATGCCGTGGGGCATCAAGAGCTTCTTATAGAGAAGATGCAGGGCTTTATTGTCCGTGGAGACCCCCGTGATGAAGGCCATGAACTGACCCGTGAAGGCGAAAGAACGAACTTTGGCCTTCTTCACGAAGTTATAGTCGTAATAGAGGCCATCGGGACCGAGGAGAAGCGCGTCCATCAGGCTCTTGCGTTTCGCCGCCGCTTGCTTAAACTCAGCGGCCTCGTTCTTCTTGCCAAGCCGTTCGCCAAAATCGGCAAGATCAAGTTCCAGACCATAGAGGTTGGCGTTGAGGTCGGTCGGGCAGCAATGAACCGCATCTTCGCCTAAACGGGGCGTATAATCGAGGCCCATTTCGGCTTCGGCGATATAGTTCGGGGCAATCGTGGCTTTTTCGCGGCTGCTGAGATTCTTTTTGATCGGCAGACGCTCAGTGGCAACGTAATCGTAATACGAGGCCAAGTCCGCCTCGCTGCAGTTAGGATGGCAGCCATGGTGGTTTAACCCGCATGGGGCGATGCGTTCTTTCATCCAGAACGCATATTCTTTCTTTAAGGCTTCATAGCTAGAGGAGAGCCACTTGAGGTCGCCGGTCGCCTTGAAAATATCCTTCACCATGAAATGAAGATAAGGCGGCTGGGAATTGTACTTGATGCCGTTCTCACTGTTCGAATTTGGGACAAAGCCATAGCGGTTGAGCATATAGATCAGGTTATCGACGTTGCCTTTGGCCCAATCGAGGTGGCCATCGAGCAATAAGCCGCGATTGGTGTAGAAAGTGTCCCAATAAAAGAGCCATTGGAAAGTGCCGCTTACCGAGGGCGGAACGAAAACGAAGGGGAGGGCGTAACGGTTATTGAGGTCGACTTTGGGCTGATGAACCGCTTTCGGCCAACCGGAAACGACGTAACGGTGAGTCGCTTCGACACTCGACCAAAACTTATCGGGGTTGTTCATAGGGTTAAATCCGCCTGCAGGTTCGCGCAGAAGATCTCGGCTGGGCCACTAGGGATCGCCCAATGATAATCTTCATCGAGATAAGCAAAGTCCTGTGGGGTCAATCTGAAGTGGACGAGTTTGCGCTCGTGAGAGGCTAGGGCGATACGTTGATATGCCCGTAACGATTTCACCGGAGACGGAACCCAAGCATTGCCTAAACTATGGCAGAAAAGTAAGACCGATTCCTCAGCGGGGATGTCGCTTTCGTTAGCGACTTCGACGCTCACGGCGTAGCCTTGGTTATTCTTCTTCGCCTTGAGGTTGCGGTAGACGATCTTAGAATAACTTAAGCCATCGCCAAAGGTAAATAAGGGGGTCTTGGGCGAGAAAACATAGTCTTGTCCCGGCACTTCAACCGTCCCAGGACGATCGTACATGCCATGAATCGGCCCGCGGTTATAGTAGCAAGGAAGCTGACCGACGCTCCGAGCGATCGAGAAGGGTAATTTTCCCGAGGGGTTGATATCGCCATTAAGGATATCCGCAATCGCGCGGTTACCATCCGTGCCGACGCCAAAGGCGTAAAGCACCGCGGAAAGTTGCGGGAGTTCAGCGGTGAGAGAGACGGGTTTGCCACCATAAACGATCATGACGATCGGCTTACCGCAGCCCTTCAAGGAAGCGAGCAGCTGCCGCTGGCTGGGGCTAAGGCGAATATCATCGTTATCGTAGCCTTCGCCCGAGGTGCAGGCATCCCCTTTCATGAAGGGGTTATTCTTACCGCCATTTTCTCCGCCGGAATACCCGACCGAGTTATTGCCGCCCGCAAAGACAATGACGTCGCAAAAGGCAATGGCCTCAGCCAAAGCTTTTTGATCATCGGGAAGAACCCGGGTGAAATTGCAGCCGCGGGTCGCCTTAACTCTCGCTTCACCAAATTTAGCGCTGAAGGCTTGAACCGGGGTGATCGCTTGATCGCTCACGGCGCCAGGCATCGGTTCTTTTTGCAAAGCTGAATAGCAGGTGGTGTCGCCCATCTGAGCATAGAAGGCATTCGGCCCAATTAAGGCAATTTTCGGCGATCCCTTGAAAGGAAGGATGCCATCATTCTTAAGCAACACCGCGCCTTCTTTTTCAAGCTGATAGCAAAGATCGCGGGCTTCTTTGGTAAAAAGGGTGCCCTTGGCTTTAGCGATATCAAAGGAAGGATGCTCAAATAAGCCCAGTTTGAATTTGCTGGTGAGGACCCGGGCCACGGAAGCATCGACGTCTTTAATCGAAATCTCGCCGCTTTCTACGCCCGCCTTAAACTCGGAGCCAAAGGCATCCCGGCCGCAGGCTTCTAGATCAATTTCGCAAGCCAAGAAGCGTTTTCCCAGCTCCTTTAAATCGCGATGCGGAACGACATGATAGAGGCAATTGAGCATGCCGGAAACGCCGTAATCGGTGATGAGGTCGCCCTTAAAGCCCAGTTCATTTCGGAGCACGTCGATCATCCAATGTTTGGAGATCGTCGCGGGCATGCCATCGATCGAGTTATAGGAAGACATGACGCCATAGGCGCCGGCTTTAATCGCATCGGCAAACGGCGGGAGGAAGAACTGGCGGACTTCCCGTTCACCTAAAGACACGTTGGAACAATTAAGACCGCCGATCGGCTGTGAATAAGCTAAGTAATGCTTTAAGGCTGCTTCGACACCTTCTTCTTGGAGTCCCTTTACCGCGGCGATACCCATTTGACCATTAAGATACGGGTCTTCGCTGTAGTCCTCTTCGGAACGTCCCCAGCGCGGATCGCGCATGAGATCGAGGTTCGGCCCATAGACTTTGTTGAAGCCGATGGCCCGGAGTTCGTGGCCTTCCAGCCGAGCGATCCGATACGCTAAATCATTATCAAACGAAGCGCCAAAGCAACCGGAAGACGGGAAAATCGTGGTATAGGGGGTGGTTCCGCCATGCTCGCACTCGGTCGCCACAAAAGGCGGAATGCCTAAGCGGTGAGCCGCGACGGTCCGCTCAATGAGGCTATGCAAATCGTCCAGCGTAAACGAGGTATAGGAATAGAATTCGCCATCGACTTTGGGCGTACCTTGGTCTAAGAAAGCCAATTGCTCTTTTAGACTATAGGCGCAGCCGGAGCAATGGAGCTGTTCTAGCTTCTCTTCTAGGGTCATTCGGCTCAAAAGGTCGGCGACCCGCTCCTTAATCGGTAAGGTGGCGTTCTTATAGGGAAGCACCGCGCCACTCACGTTTTTTGAATCGGCTTTTTTCATCATGATAATAACGGGTCCTTTATAGCGGATTGGCGCTCACGTTCTTCGCCCACCAGTTCCACATCATCCCTTCGGTGTCATACTCGCTCGTGCGGCAATCAAAATAGAGTAACGGCTCAGCCAGTTCGGGGATGGTCTGACTCGGATCATGAACGTAGCCTAAAGCCCGACGTTTCGCGGTCGCTAAGCGCTCCAATAACCAGCCAATGCGGCCATCGAGAATATCGAAGCCATAGGGCTTGCACTCGAGGTTCCACTCCTTCTCCAAACTCTTTTGGAAGACGCGGATGGCTTTGATGCAGGCGGGGATCTGAACTTCCGCGATCCGTTTTAGCGTCAGTTTGTCCTTCGCTAAATACGCTTTCCGTAAATCAGCGCCAAGGTTGGACTTGAGCGCTAAGACGAGGCAGAGTTTGCCTAAGGTGTCATACATATAGGCGTAATGAGGGCTCTTTTTAGCTTCGGCCAATAAGGTCTTGGCGTATTTAGCGTAGGTCGCTGGATAATCCGGCGTCAGGTGCTTATCGAAGAGGCCGCCAATCGGATCTTGATAGAAAAGATACTTGCACGGGTTGGCTAATTTGCCAATACAGGTCTTAGAGGGCTGGTTCGGAAGATCCAACAATAAGAAGTCTTGCAGACTATTGCCCGTTAAGGCTTTTAGCCGGGAGGAAATCACGGCATCCTCGGCGTGGCCTTCATAGGAATATTCGGCATAAAGAACAAGCGCCGGGTACATTGTGGCGAAAGCGCATTCGTTGCCGTTATCGCCCCAGCCAGTGAGGAAGACTTCGTTAATTCCGCCTTCAAGGCAGGCTTTTAAGGCGAGACGGCTCCGCGATAAACTCCGCTCGATAAAGGGGGCAAAGCCGACCCAACGCCAACTGCCGCCGGCAAAGATCACGGGCTTACCGAGGGCTTTATGGTTGGTGATTATGCGCTGGTAGGTCGCAAAATCATCATGGTAATAATCCCAATAAACTAAGCTCATCGCGGCTGGCACGTCCTGCTTGAGTTCAGGGGTCGCCGGGTTCGGGCCATAGTAATCGGTGGCATTGGCGAAGCGGAAGAACATATCGCTCCACATCATCGGCTCAAAGGAATAACGCTGGCAAATCTCCACTACTTTCGCCAGATGCTTCACATAGAGGCCTAAGGGATCCTGATAGCCATGGAGTAAGTAGGATTTGCCAAAGCCCACGCCGCCGGTCTCGTCCATGCCGACGTGAATCCGGTGGCTCCGGAAGCAAGCGCGGCAGCTCGCCACCGCCGCATCGAGGAAGCGATAGGTGGCTTCTTCCCCGGGCAGCAAGACGAAATCATTTTCTTTGATCGGTTCAAAGGCCGCCCAGCCTAAGGGATTGCCTAAGTGGCCTAACGTTTCGATGCAAGGAACGAGTTCAATGCCAAAGCTCGCGGCAAAAGCATCGATTTCTTTAAGCTCTTCTTGGCTATAACGGCCGCGTTGATAGCCAAAATAAGGATAGTTTGGGATCGGATAGACGTCCTCGGTATAAAGCATGAGGACATCAAGACCTAACAAAGCGCTATTGGTGATGAAACGTTTTAAAGCGGGAAGATTCGGAACGCCATTACGCGAGCAATCGACCATGACGCCATCGTGGGCAAAACGCGGAGTCTCGCTAAGATGGAAGTCTTGCTTCGCGGCGTTTTCTTTCAGTAAAAGTAGCGCTCGGAAGGCTTCGGCGTCGTAACGATACGTCACCTGAATGTCATTGCCTTTTTTATCGATCAGCAAAGGTGAGTCAACTTGCTGCTGAAAATGGAGTGCCCAATTCGCAGGCAGCTTCAACAAACGCCGACACGATTCGACCCGATTAGAATTAACCATAAGGTTCTCCTTTTAAGCGACCAGTTTGACGGTATCAAGATGGATGACGCTCAATAAATTGGCGCTCCCGAAATAGAAGCAGATACGGATGGCGCCTTTGGACTTCACCGCCGCAGTCGGGGTGAGCTTAGCGACATCGAGCGTGGCAAGCTGCCAGCCTTTATCGTCTTTGCTACCGAGATTCATGGCGACCGTTTCCGAAGAGACCCAATCCGTGCCGTTGCTGCCATAGTAGATGGCTTGGGCCGAAACGGAAGCGGAAATATCATTAAACATAAAGTAACCCTGTAACGTTCCGGAGGTAAAGTCGGGGACGGCCGTTAAGGTCTTGTAGCCTTCGACCGCAAGTTCGGGGTTGAGGACTAAGAAGTTCTTACTGGCCGGATGCGGGAAGGTCAAGCGCAAGGAGCAATCGCTGACGGCGCCCATATAGGCATCGTAATCATAGGTGCCAACCGAATTTTGCCAGCCGGTATCTAAGGGGACGTTCTCTAAGCCTTTATCGGGGAGTTCATCGCTCGTGACCCGAGCGGTATCGACTTCCGGATAGGTCGAGGCGGGGACGACATCGACCCCATCGACGTAGAAACGGTAACTGTAGACTTTGTCATTGCCGCTATCGGGGGCGCCTTCGTAGCGTTCCTTCACCAGGAACTCATCGTGGCGGCTTTCATCTTCGGTATAGGTCAATAAGTGATCCACCCCGAGTTTATGCAACGAGAAGAGGCAATGCGTCCACACGCCCGGGGCGCAGCTGATTTGACGGTATTCCGCGCCATCGAGTTGTTTGGTCCAATCCATGTTGAGGAGGCCCGTGAGGTTATCGACGAGGCGAAGTTGGAAATCAAGCGGCTTCTCATTGGGGTTATAAACCCAGAAGGTTAAGATCGCATTGCTCCAATCTTTGTCGCTCCATAAGGGGGCGAGACGGAAGTTATTAAGCGACAGGACGCAGGTCCCCCACTCATAGGCATTCGAGCCGATATAGGAAATAGATAAGGCGCTCTTAGAATCATCGCCATGCATCTTGTCGCTATCCTGGGTGATCTCTTTGTTGACGCCAGGATCCGCCCAGCCCGACATGGCGCCGGTCTCAAGCAGCACATCGATCGGATCGCCCGCGTATTTCACCGGGATATCGACGCTCTTTTTACGGGTGAAGCCACCACTACTGGCGCTCACGATCAAATGGACATCGAACTTCACGGTCTGAGTAAATGAGAAATCACTCACCGGGATCGCCACATCGCTCATGGTGTAGTAATCCTGATACGAAGCATCGAAGGAATAGGACACGCCATCGACGACATCGAGGACATCGTGGATATCGTAGGCTTCGTTGACATAGGCATAAGGATAAGATTCTTCAAAGGAAATGGTCGGAGCCGTGCCGCCGCAACCGCTCAATAAGGGAAGCGCTAAAAGGCAGGTCAAACTCGCCCAACGTAATTTTCCGATTTTGTTTGGCATAATTATCCTTTTAAACCTCCGGTGGTCGTGTTCTCCATAATCATCTTTTGGAACACAGTGAAGAGAATGAGGGTGGGGAGCATCGCGATGATGATAATGGCGAAATAAAGTGGGGTGCCGACGCGAACTGCCTCGGTCGAAAGTTCATAGACCGCAAAGGCGAGGGTGGGATAGTCGGGCAAATAAAGGTAGGAGGTCATATACTCGCTCCAGGCCGAAATCATATTGACGATGAATAAGGAAGCCAAAACCGGGCGAACCATCGGCAGCATGATCTGCCAGAAAACCCGGAAGTGACCGGCGCCATCGACGAAGGCGCTTTCGGCATAGTCCCAAGGAATCGATTTGAAGGCGCTCACGAGAATGAGGAACGAGAAGCCAAAGCCTCCGAACCACATCGGCCAAATCAAGAAGGGGTCATTGGCGATCTGCAAATCGCTCCAGACTAATTTGTAGAAGCCGGAGACGCCACCGACGAGGGGGATAATCTGAATAAAGACGGCCACCGCATAAATGATTTTGGAACCGCGGAAATGATATTTGGCGACGACATAGGCCGTCATGGATGAGGCTAATAGGCCCAAGACCACGGAAACGAAGCTCATCCAGATGCTGTTCCAGAAAGCCTCGAGAATAGTCACGCCTTTGACGTCCGCCTTCCAGGCTTGGGCGTAGTTGCTCCACTGCAGATCCGTGATATCCGGAAGCGAGAAAGGATTGGTATCGAAAGCCCGCGCCGTCTTTAAAGAGTTGTAGGCAACCCAAAGGACGGCAAAGAGCAAGGTCGCCGAATATAAGGCGAAGATCACGAAGCTGATCATGATGACAATCTTTTCGTGGATATCGCGGCTGGCCCACTCGAAGTGGCGCTCTTTCCGGAGAATTTGATGATTGGTTCTTGAGAAGGTCATATTAATACTCCACCGTCGAGGAAATCTTTTCGCAGACTTTCTTGACTAACAACGTGAGAGGGAAGCCGATGAGGGTGAAGACAAAGCCAACCGCTGCCGGATAGTTGAGGACTTCATCGCCAGCGGCGTTGCTGGTGTAGACGGTATATCGAACGATGTACCAGCCAATCATATCGGCCTGAGGCGTCTGCGGGCACAGCAGCATGACGCAGCTATAAGTGGTGAAAATCGAGGACATCAAGAAGACCAGCATCGTGGTGATGGTCGGCCAAATGAGGGGGACGGCGATCTGAGCGAATTGCCGCCAGAAGCCGGCGCCATCCATCTTGGCGGATTCGAAGATTTCTTTGGGGATGCGGTTCAAGGCGCCATAGAACATGATCATGTTGATGCCGACGCCAGTCCATAGCGAATAGATGATGCACATGAGGAAGGCCGTTTCGGGATTGCCAAGTAAACCTAACTGCGAGTCAAAGGGAATATGCATCCACGTCAAAATCGCCTCCACGGGTCCCCCGGTTGAGACCAGGTAACGATAAATGCCTGCAGTGACTGGGCCACCGACGATGGAGGGCAGATAGAAGAGAACTCGGAAGAATTTGCCACCCGGGACGTTTTTAAAGAGCACGAAAGCGATGAAGACGACGATCGGCATGCCGATGAAAATATGGACGGCAAAATAGATGAGCGTATTCTCGATCGCAATGACTAGGGTGCTGTTAGGCAAAGTGAGTTCATGCCAGAACCGCTGGAAGTTCATGAAGGTGAGGCCATCGACGCTGGGGTTTTGAAAGGCCATGAGCAAGGAATCGAAGTTGGGGACCAGCCAGAAGACGATGAACTGCGCGATGGGAATAGCTAGCATCGTCCAAACGAAGACGAGGCCACTCGCGCGCATCGAAAGATGCGACTTCTTGCGAGGAGGTAACGTCGATGTTTTTGCGCTGCGGGCCAAGGCCATAAATTGGGTTTAACCGAGATAAGAGACGTAGGTCGACCAGTTATCCTTTTCATATTGGTATTCCTGATCGAACATATGTTGAGCGGTGAAGGCACCTTTGGCTAAGAGAACGGCTTTAAAGGTCGTCGGTGAGATCCACGAGTTGTAGTTGAAGGTCAATAAGTTGGCCGCCACCCGCAAAGGACTATAGGAATAGAGTTCATTGAAGAACGTGGTCGAATCGCCATTATTGAGGACTTTTAAATCGGACTGCTCAAAGGTCGATAAGCCCGAGGTGTCGCCTTGATCATAGCGGAACGGCAGACTGCCATAGGCGTTCTCGCGGAAGATTCGGCAGCCGTCTTGCGAGAGGATGAAGCGGACGAAGAGTTTGGCCGCGTCTTTGGCATCGGAGTAACTCGGAATCAGAATTTGGTGAGAGGCGCCCAAAGAGTTATAGACCCCACGGGCGACTTTAATCCGATCGAAGTTGGCTTGGGTTAACGCCACAATACTGGAGAGATCGCTGAAGGCTTTGCCGTCATCGATCGCCGCGACCACGGTATGGAGTTCGGCATCGGTTAAACCGGCTTCGGTCCCAATTGAAGAGAGGACCGGGCACTTAATGATCTGCATGGCTTTGGCTTCGGTGGCGTATTCGGTTTTCATTTCGTTGAGGAGCCAGTCGCCGTTGACCATGAACGCCGCTTTGCCCGCCAAGAATTGGTGCTGAGCCTCAGGGGCGAGCATGTTGGCGGAGCCATCGGGCGAATAGTCGAGATTGAGCAAGGAAGTCATGACTTTAAGGCTCTCCAAAATGCCTTGGTCATGATAGACATCGTAGCCATTGTCTTTCATCGTCCCGCTATCGGGGGTCGTGGCTAAGAACTTGTTGAAACCAGCCAGAGTTTGGTATTGCGCGAACCAAGTTGCGAAAAGGAAGTTCCAATAACCAGAGGCGTTATTGCCCGCCCAAGTATAAGGATAGATATTGGTGGTCGCGGTCTTGGCCGCCACCGCTTGCACGTCGGTGATGAGCTCATCGCTGGTTAACGGAACGCTCAAGCCATCATCAGCCAAGATCTTAGGATTAACAATTAAGGAAGTCGCACTGGTCGCCCAGGGAAGCGTAAAGGCCTTGCCAGTCCAGTTGCTGATATCCCCGCTATAGCGAATCATCGGATCCATGCCGTTATAGAGGCGGTCTTTGATCGTGGTCTTCTCTTCGACGCGGTCGGAGCCAATCGCGCCTTCACCGAGGATATCGTCGAAGCTTTCGAGCAAAACTTCGTTTGAAGAACGTAAAATGTTCTTCGACTTGGAAATGACGCGGTTAATGCTGACATTGCTGGTGAAATAAAGATCGATTTGGTTCTTGTTCTTGCCCGTCGCGGTTTCGATTTCGCCTTCGGTAGTCTCCGGAACCTTCGAGGTGCTTTCGACCACGTCGACGGTGTATTTCTCCGCCGAATAGGCCTTTTCAAAAGCCGTGATTTCGGCATCGAGCCATTCGCGGCCCCAACCGGCTTGATAGAGCTTCACCTGAATGACGCTGCCGCCACCCGCTTGAGTGCTATGGCCGCAGCCGACAAGACTTAAGGCCGCCAGGGCGGTAAGTCCAATTCCTAACAAGGTCGTTTTTTTCATATTTTTTATCTCCTTGCTCTAAGTATTAGAGCCAACTTTGGACGGTGGCGTCCAAATTTGTTTTTAGTGAAACCAGATCCTGCAAGAGGCCATCATGGGCCGCTTGGTAAGTCGCGGGGTCGGCGTTAGCGATGACTCCGTTAAAGAGGTTCGTGAAGTAACGTTTGCCAAGAATCGCTCTGGCCGAAACATTGGTGCTATGGGCTTGATTGTATTGGGCAATCGCTTCGCCAAATAAATACAGATACTCATAATCTTCATCAGCTTCGCGAATGCTCTCTAGACGCAGCGTCGAAATCGGTCCACGAATGCCATATTCAAGACCCGGATAAAAGAGCTGGCCATCGCCGTTGGCATTGCCCCAGGAATTGGGATCATCCCAGATATCACGGGAAGTTTCCCCGCCTTTGCCATAATGGCGATAATAATCGACGCACCAATAGAGGTTGCCTTCGATGCCGTAATCGTATTGCATCCAGCTGATGAGGCGCGAAGTCATGAGTTTGGCGTCGGTGTGGTAAGAAGGATAAGGCGAAGAGGGATCGATGCAGCCATACCACCACACGTGTTCGCCTAAGGCCTGACGGGCTTGGTATTTGGCCAGTTCGACCGGGGCTTGGAAATGCTGATATTGCGGGCACCAGGTATTGACGCCGCCATTTCCGGTATCGTAGAGGGTCTCGTTGAGTGGGGTCGTTACGATGTTCCGTAATCCCAGCAAACTAGCTTTGAGGTCGGCATAGTCATCCAGCTGCGGGGCTAAAGCCGCCACGACGCTCTTTAAGGATGCGGCATGGGCCAAGACGAGATCGTAGCCCGAAGCGCTCGGTTCATCGTCGACGTAGGAATAAATCTTGGCAAAGAGATTGGTGGATTTGTTTTGGCCGCGCAAGGCGATGTTCTTATCGATTAAGGCCTGCAAGATCTCTTTCAAGGTCGCCTCGTAAGCGGTTTTGCCAGTCGGAAGCGGTAAACGATAAGCGCTGATTTTGGGATTATCGGCAATGTTCTTCGCGTAATAGTCAACGAAAGAGGCAACATCACCCCGTAAATTCGGCGGAAGTTGGTCGGGGGACATATGGTGAGAAACGCAGAAATTGTAATAGGCTAAGGCCATCGCATCATCCGAGTTCTGACCTTCGCCATAACCGATTTGGTCATACCAAACTAGGAAGCAGCTGGCTTGATGAACGCTTTCCGGATAATCCAAATCATAAATCGTGGCTTTGAGCGGGATTTCATAAGTCGTACCGTCGAGAGTCAATGTGCCTTTGCCGCTATAAACTCCAGCAACGGCATCGCTAGGAATCGCGAGGTTGACCCAGATTCCTTGGTTGCGGGGATTGCGGGTCGTATCTTCTTCGGTGCCGATATAAATATGGTTTTGTTTACGGAACTTATAATTCGCCATCGGAATGAGGGCGTCCGGATATAAACCGGGATAAGCATCGGGTTCACACGAAATGGTCGTAAGCATGTACTTTTCAGCATAAACGCTGAGATTTGATGCGGCGATTTGATGAGAAGCATTATCGCTTAGATCACCGCAGGAAAAATCGAATTCATTAACGTCGTGATCGACGCTGATCATCAATTGGGCGGCTTCGCTTTCCCCGCGCATCCCTGAGAATTTAAGCGTCTGTCCCCGCGCCGCCAGGTCAATCTTGTTATCGACGTCGTTGGCGTAGTCGAGGTCGCTCATGAGATTCTCGGTGTTATAGGCCGTCCACAACGTGGTTTTGCCATTTTGAGTCTCGTTCCCGCAAGCCGATAATGACAAAAGAAGCGGGAACAAGAGGCTGAAACTTTTTTGTTTTGAGAAGAATTTCATGTTTTTTGTCATCCTATCAGTGAAGAAAGCTTAGGAATGAAAAACCAGCGGAACACAAAGAAGTATGAAATTTAGGCATCTTCATTTTAGTTACTCTCCTAAAAGGGAGATAGTCATAGCAGTCAAATATTTTATACTTTCCGTCATTTGTTGTTTTAGAATAATGGCATGGGTGAACAGAAAGTCATTCTTTTCAAAGGCATCGATATCACGCGGCCTTTGGTGTTGAGCAAAATCTCTTCGGTCTTGTTTTATCGCTATTCCCCGAATTTTGTCTTTAATGGCGAACGCCATCTCGATTGGGAATTCGTATATGTCGATAAGGGCGCGGTCGTGATTGAGGCCAACGGTGTCACTCATCATCTCCAAAGTGGCCAGTTTTTCATTCACCGACCCATGGAATTTCATAAAATTCGCTCCGATGGAGTGAGCTGCGACGTTTTCATCATCGCTTTCACGCTTTCAGAAGGCGGCGAAGATCTGATGAAATTAGCGGGCCAGCCCCAGCAAATCGTGGAATCCACTAAGGAAGTTCTCGCCAAAATCAAAGAGGAAGACCGTCTTGTCTTTTCGGGCACTAACTTCTTCACCGACCCGATCGTTTATTCGCCGCGTTATGGCTCTTTGGAATATGTGGCGAATCTCCTCGAGAATTTCTTTATCTTGTCTTTGCGTGGCCAAGGCAAGGAAGAAGAAGTCCAAGAGACCAAAAACGGCAATGATATCGTCAATTCTGCCATCGAATATCTTTCGGACCACATTGGCGAGAACGTGAAATTCTCCGATTTGTCCAATCACCTTGGTTATAGCGAAAGCTACATTGCCAAACTCTTTCGCAATGTCCTTCATAGTTCCGTCAAGGAATACCAAATCAGCCTCAAGATCGAAAAAGCGAAAACCCTCATCATTGAAAAGAAACTCTCCTTCTCTGAGATCGCTTATCAATTGGGCTTCTCCAGCGTTCAGCACTTCTCCAAGATGTTCAAAGAGAAGACTCACTTCAGTCCCTCGGCTTTCCAGAAGTCGGTGTTCATGAGCAACCTCTACGATCCCTTCTCTCAGGTCTAACCTCGAAAAGGCATAGAAAAATACCCCCAGTTTCGGAAAGGGTCGAAACCGAGGGTATTTTTGCCTAGTGGTTCTTGGCTTTAAAGTCGGCGATATCGATGAGTTCACCCTGGTGCAGGCGGCTCTCTTCGGCGGCAAAGCACATATAGTGACTCTCTAATGAAACCGGTAAGGTCGTGAGGTTGCTCGGACGAGGTTTGCCCTCTTCAATATCCAAGAAATCCTCGAAGAGACCGACATCGCCGCCGCCATGGCCCTGGCTATGGGCTTCGGGGTCGACAGGAATGCTTTCAGTCGATTCCTTTTTGAAATCGTAGAAAGTCAGAGTCGAAAGATTGTCATCGCCAGTCAAGGAACCCAAGGTTCCTAAAATCTTGATGGAACGGTGCGGGGTCTGGGCAAAGGCGGACATGCTAAAGCTCACAACGACACCATTTTCGAGTTCGATCAACGTGGTTTGATGGTCCACCACATCGTTGTCGCAATGATAGACGCAGCGGCCATACGGCCCATCCCGCAAAGCTTTTAGGACATTTTCCCGAGTGGGAACGGAAGTGAGATAAGGCACGATCGGCCAACCGCGATCGCCATGGTCATAGCCGGTCGTCTTATTGGTCAAATAGATCTTTCGCGCATCGAAAATGCAATCCTTTAAGGGGCAATCAAGGCAACGAAGCGCCGCGCCTTTAGGTGCCATCTCAGGTTTAAATTCGCTGAGGCTGCCGATGGAGGAGAGTCTCTTGCAACGGCTCGAGAAGAGCCAAACGAAGATATCCATATCGTGGCAGCTCTTTTGGAGAATCATCGGGCTCGAAAGCTCGCTATTCCGCCAATTGCCGCGGACGAAGGAATGGGTCATGTGCCAATAACCGACGTTCTCGGAGGCTTCGACGTTCACGATGCGGCCGAGTTTGCCTGCATCGATGAGGGATTTGATGCGGCCATAGAAATAGTTGTAACGAAGGACGTGGCAAACGACGACGTTCTGCTGATGCTTTTGGTATTCGTCTTCGAGAGCTAAGCACTCTTTGATCGAGGGTGAAATCGGCTTTTCCAAGAGGATGTCGTAGCCTTTCTTTAAGGCTGCGATCGCATAGGCGACGTGCTGCTGATCCATCGTGGCGAGGACAAGGGCATCGCTCAGTTTTGATTGAGCGAGCAATTCGTCGCCGTTAGCAAAGCAATGATCGGGGGCGACGCCGCAACGCTTCGCGCAAATATCGCGGCGTTCGTGGTCGGGATCGGCCACTGCCACCACTTGGCAGCGTTCCTTAAACATCGTGGTCGCTAGCGTGGCGTAGGTCGTGTCTCCCCGGGCGCCGCAACCGATGATCGACAACGTGACTTTCTTGCTCATTTTTTCTCTCTTTTCTGGGCGAAAGGCTCGATCATTTGCTGGAGCTGGCCCGCTTTCTTTTCCATATCCGCGACTAAAGCAAATTGATCGCGGGCCCGCACTAAGTTGTGCTCGGGATAGGCCGTGTGGAAATAGATGTCGCCATTGAGGTAATCCGCTAAGAAACGCAGACCGCATTCGTAGGTCATGAGGTAAGCGCCTAAGGGGAAAAGGCGGATCTCTTCGGGGGTGAGGCTGCCTTTGCAGCCTTCAAGATAGCCTTCGGTATAGGTCTTGAATAAAGGCAAGGATAACGAGACCTTGCTCAGATCTTTTTCATCTTCGGCGGCCGTATTGGCCCCGAAGCGAATCGCATCGCCAAAGTCATAGAGGGCACTGCCGGGCATGATGGTGTCGAGGTCAATCACGCAGAGCCCTTGGCCTGTTTTCTCATCGAGCAGGACGTTATTGAGTTTGGTGTCATTATGGGTGACGCGGGTCGGAATAATGCCTTTCGCCAAACGTGAAACAATGCCATCGGCTTGCTTCGCCCGCGCTTCGGCAAAAGCGATTTCGGGGCCCGCTTCTTTAACGCGATGGGCCTTATCGGCAGCAACCGCCGCTAAAAAGTCCTGATAACGGGAGGGCGTATCGTGGAAATGAGGAATGGCGACGAATAAGGACGAAGCCGGATAATCTTGAAGGAGATACTGGAAATGACCAAAGGCATAAGCTGCGGCTTTAAAGTCGGCTTCATTCCGCGGCAACTTGAGCGAGAGGGTATGGCCGATATAAAGGTAGCAGCGCCAGAAGCCGCCTTGGAGATCGCGATAATACGAGCGGCCATCTTTGGCAAAGATGACGGTCATGGATTCGCGCTCGGGGTTGCCATGGGCGGCTAAAATCTTTTTACGGATCTCGGCGGAAACGCTCACGATATTGGCCATCACGCCTTCGGGGTTCGCAAAGATTGAAGTATTCAGCCGTTGCAAAATATAAGGGGTGGGGCCTTTTAAAAGAAAGGTATCGTTAATATGACCATCGCCATAGCGTTCGGCGCTTTGAATGGGCGTCGGAATCGCAAAATGCGAAGCCATGTGGAGAAGTTGTTCTGATGTAAAGTTTTCAGTGTTTGCCATAACTACCTGGTGCCATTGTAGATTCCCTTAACGGGAATCATCTCGAATCGACGGTGATAATCCCCGATTTGATAAGAAGAGGGCCGTTAGGGGATAAGCGGCCCCCTTCGTAGAAAAACCTAAGCGATCGAATAACTCAGTTGATCAACCCAGACGTAGGGATTAGTCGCCGTGCCCGGGTTATTGGTGTTGATGCGGAAGACCACCACCGTGCCGGCGAAGGCAAATTGGCTCACATCGATCGTGCCATAGTACCAGCCATCGCCATTATTATCGGCGGTGAGGGTGAAGGCGATTTCGGCTTCTTTGCTGGAATCGCTAGGATCCTTGACCGGGTTCCAATTGGTGTCGATCATCTTGAGGCTGGCCCAAGGAGTGACGCCTTCGCCGAATTTGAAATAGCCGGAGAAGGTGCCTTTAGCGAAGGTGTAGGTCGAAGAATTCGGAGTCTCCAAAGAGACGCGCGGATAGCCGGCTGAGGAAGCCGCATAACCGATCTTGAGCGAAGATCCCGTCGCCGCATGGATGACGTTATGATCGTGGCCGTAGATGCAGTGAGAATCGGAGGAGATGCTGAGATCCTCGAGGTTGCTGCCGAGGTAACCGCTCGCGCCCCGAGTCCCGGTTTCCGTTGGGACTTCACGGGCATATTTGCTGATATCGCCCTGGACAAAACTCAATTCATCCATCCAGACGGTCCCCGTTTGAGCTAAATCGCCAAAAGCAAAGACGAGGCGGGACAAAGCTCCGGTCCAATCGCTGCTGGTTCCGGCGTAAAGATCAGCCAAGGCGGCCGTATCAAAGGTGGCTTTGCGCCAGCCATTGCTATCGGCTTCTCCTAAGTTCATTTCAAGATAGGAGGTCTGAGCCCAATCGCCCATCCAAGCGACGCCGACTTCGACAAGCGGAGTCGCGATGTCACTCGAGAACTTGAAGTAGCCTTCTAAGGTTCCGGCTTTGGCGTTAGGCGAAGCTTTGATGTTGCCAAGTTTAACCGCATCATCAAGGTTCAAAACGATATGGCCTTGCCAGTTGGCGGTCCGGCTCGTCGCATCCATCACGCTCTTGATCGAGCAGAGGCTATCGCTATTCAGCACGTTGAAATAGTCCATCGAGATCGTGGACTTGGTCATACCCGAATCTAGCGGGAGATCCTCCATCTTGCCGATGGTGTATCCCGTCGCTCCGGCCGTGCCGCTTTCGGTGACGGTTTCAATACCCTGATACGAGAGTTCATCGAAGTAGAATAACGTCCCCGTGTCGCCTTTATCGTCGTAAGTATTGGTGGCCAGGCGGAGATAAGCGATGGTGCAATTACTGGGCGCGGAGAAAGAAGCGGTTCCATAGGCGTTATAGGCCCCTGGAGCATAGCCCGATTCACTGCCGACTTGAGCGTTGTTTTCATCATAGAAACGCATGCTCATCCAATCGACGGTGCCGAGATCATGGCGAACTTTGATTTGAAACTTACCGCTGCCGACTTTAATCGGATTGGCGAGTTTGATTGAAACAAACGGCCAGGTCTTCGTCGAGGCTGGCGAGAAGAACTTCCAGGCGCGACGGCTCGTCGCATCGGCAGTGTTCGTGTCGGTAGCCTCATAGGTGTCGCTAGCGTCGGAAACCTTATCCAAAGTGGCACCATAAAGGAGATCGTCCTTTTCAGCGGCGACGACATCAGCGTCATCTTTTAAAACCGCGGAATAAGTGCAGGTCGCATTGATGGTGGCTTCATAAGGATTGTCCGTTGAGACCACCGAGGTGCCATCGCTCCACCCTGTGAAGGAAGAGCCGCTGAGTAAGGTAGTCGTCAAGGTCACTTTGCCGCCTTCTTCGACCCATTCCGGCGTGACGGCGCCATGAATGGCGCTCACGTGGCAGGGCGCTTTCAAGGAAGCCGCGCAATAGTATTCGCTATTGGGGATCGCGTTCGAGGTCGGCTCAACCAGCAAGGCTTTGGTGGCGTCGATCTGCTCTTGGGTGACGCCGATCGAAAGCAAATACTTGGCCATGCAGTCGGCTAAGCTATCGCTGCTCGTGCCTTTCGCCATGATGGCGTTATAAAGACGAATCCATGAACCATAATCCGTGTCCATCGTCCGTAATTGCGGGTTGGTATTGAAACTCGTGAGTTCAAAATCGCGGGTCAAATCGCTGAAGGACACGCCGCATAGCCCATTGATGAGGAAGGCCGCGACGCCAGTGCGATCAGCGCCATATTCGCAATGGAAATAGACCGGATAGTTGTCTTTGTTGGAGATGGCGGAAAATAACGCTTTAATGCCAGCTTCCCAAGTCGCGTCACCGATATTGTGTTCATAACCCGTGAGCGGGCACGAATAGAAGGGATGGGTCATATCGATCATGTTGACGGTCTGATAACCCGTCGACCCGCCAAGATTGCGGAGATCGATCTCGGATTTGATGCCGAGCTCTTTGCCCATGATCTCACGGCCATAAGACTCTAAGCCATCGATGGTCGCTCCGCGATAGAGCATGCCATAACGGATGCGAGAACTCTCGCCCACCGCATAGCCGCCCGAATCCCGGAAGTTCACCGGATATTCGCCAAAGGCGTTGAGCATACGCGGGGCATTTTCGGTCGTGAAGGAGATCGGGGCCGAGACCACTTCGCCTTTCGAGGAAATGACTTCGGCATAGTATTTTGTCTGAGGATAAAGCGTCAATAAGTTCGCGGTATAGGTGATGCTGCTTCCCACCGCTCGACGGTCGATCGGATTGGAGAAGTCAGAAGCCAAAGAGAGACGGACGGAATAGGTGTCCGCTTTTTGAGCAGTGAAGATAATCTTAGAGGTTTGACGGTCATGGCCCGCGACCCCGGTGCCATTAAGTAAGGTATAGGAAGCATCGGGATTTGCCGCGGTCGCAAAGGGATCCACGGTTAAATCCCAGTACTGTTTCACAATCGGATCGACGAGCGATAAGGTTGCCCCTTCGACCGGCGAAGTGATGGTCGCGGCATAGCTCGGGCCTGACGAGGTCGAGGATTCCGTGGAAGCGGAGCTATCCTTGGACGTTCCAGCACTGGTGCCAGAACTCGATGTTGAGGACGGACCCCCGGAAGAGGTAACGGAACTACTTGAGGTGCCACCGCAACCCGTCACCGCAAAAGAAAGTAACAACGCTAAGGCCAGGACAAACTTGTTGGTTTTCATGAAACCCTCCTTAAAGAAAATATAAGGAATAGTAGATGCGATTTAATTCTAGCAGTGCCCTAGATAAAGAGAACAACTCCACCGCCACTCTTTGTGTACTTTTCGGCAATCAAAAAGGGCACCGTGGGGTGCCCTTTGATACCGAAAGTTGAAGTTAAGCTGCAACCCAGCGAAGGTTATCGATGCAAAGATCAGTGATCGTGCTGCTGCTTGCCTTTTCGTAAATGGCGATACGGATAAACGCGACGGTTCCAGCCAGACCAGGCTGAAAGGTTTGGGTTTTCCAACTGCCAACAGCAAAGTTCGTTCCGGTTTCTATATCCTTCGAAGTGCTAGGGTTTTTGAAGGAAGTCCAACTGGAATCATAGTATTTAAAGGAGAACCAATCGTTATCGCACGAGGCGAAACGGCCATCCACTGCGAAATAACCCGTCGCGGTAATCGTAACCGGAGTTTTTAGTTGAATCAGAACAGTAGGCCAAGCCTCGGCACGGGTAGCATCGCTACCACTCCAAATGTGCAAGGAACGGCTACTGCCATTTGTAACCGACGTTGAAGGTTCAACAGACAGATCGATAGCTGAAGAAAGATGTTCACATTCAACTCCTAAGTCCAAGAGGTCATTTGACTCTTGAGTAGGAGCGTCCTCGTAGGAGCAAGCATAGGTAATTGAAATGTAGTCAATGACGGCATCCGTCTTGGCTTTAAAGGTGAAGAATTTGGGATCGCCACTAAGAGTAAAGGTCTTTGCAGTGCCGGCAGGCATATCTAAAGGATTGATAGAAGTCCAAGCAGTCTCACCTGAAAGGCCAAATTGGGCGTAAATCGATCCAGAGACAAGTTTCACCGTAAAGGACTTCATGCCATAGAGCGGAGAGTCACCAGCTTCGGCGAGTTGGACGCCAGCAGGCAAAGTTCCAAAGTTATCAGTGCCGGCAGTGAAAGCACCATTTTCTACACAAACCCAAACCCGGTTACCTTCAACAGCTTCTGTACCTTTATCAAGGTGAGCCCAGCCACCACTACCAAACGAGTTGTTGCTCTTATCCAAAGTGAGCGTATGAGTCACCTCAGAAGCCTGGCCAACTCTAGGCTGGTTAGTCGAGACGGCGTTCCCGACCATGACGGCGGCGGTTGTTAAAGCCCCGCAGATGGTGAAAGCGGTTAGCAAACTGAATTGGATTTTACTCTTCATGGAGTATGTCCCCTTTTCTATAACTCTATATTAGGCAAAGCCCCCCGCCTTTCTAGAGTTGCTGGGGGCAAACTGCTTACTTTGATAAGGACTGCCCAACATTGTATAAAACGTGGACAAAGTGGATGGATTTTTAGGCCTTTTTTTACCTTTTTTATAGATGGAAATATCTACGATAAAAAAGAAATAAGATTAGATTTAATCGGACGTTTTAATCCTCAAAGAAAAGAATAAACACCTCGGCTTCCTCCTCAAAGTTTTTGCGATTTTCATTTAGGGTCTCACGGGCAGCTTTTTGTCCATAAACATAACCAAATCGAAGCCGATTCATAAAGACAAAAATCGCTATTCTCTTGGGCTCAAAAAAAGGATTGGTTTTTATAAATTGCTCACCCTTTGACCATCCACAAAAAATAAGGTTTTGTCCACTTTTATCTTCAAAATGTTAACTGGACAATCAATTCTTTATTCGCTTCCTTTTTTCCCATTTTTGTTTCGGGAACAAGACTTACAATTACCACTGAAAATTTGTTTCATGAAACCGCTCGGATGTCGGCTTTACTTTAGTTTTAATGTTTCCTAGAATGGGGCCGCCACGAAAGGTTGACTTCAAGAAAAATGCAAATCTTCATCTGCAAGAATGACAAAGAAATCGGTGATAAGGTCTCATCCGAAATCCTCAAACTCGTCGAAAAGAAACCGGCAGCGGTCTTAGGCCTAGCCACCGGTTCCTCGCCTTTAGGAACTTATACCGCCTTGGTTATCAAAGCTAAGCAGCAAGGCGTTAGCTTTCACCAAGTCACCACGTTTAACCTGGATGAATATCTCGATTGCTCTGATCCGAAACAAACCTATCACGTCTTTATGGCGGAGCATTTGTTCAACGCTCTCGATTTTGATGCCAAGAAACTGAACTTCCCTTCGCTGGAGAATCTTTCTTCCTATGATGAGATGATCGCAAAAGCGGGAGGCGTTGACCTCCAGTTGCTCGGCATTGGAGTCAATGGCCATGTCGGTTTCAATGAACCCGGCACTCCTAATGATTCGCTGACTCACATCATCACGCTATCCGCCACCACGCGGCGTTCGAATTCCCGTTTCTTCAAAGACAACCTTGATCTGGTCCCGAAACAGGCCGTTTCCGAAGGCCTTGCCACCATCGCCAATTCCAAGCACATCATCATGATCGCCGACGACCTCACGAAGCAGACTGCCATTCATCATTTGCTCTACGGCCATGGCGATCCCAACGTTCCAGCGACCGCTTTGCTCTACCATCCAAATTTTGATCTCTACCTGACAAAGGAACTTTACGAGGCCGCTAAATAATGGGTGAAGTCTTAGGCATCGATCTCGGCGGAACCACCATTAAAGCGGCGGTCTTTTCCGGAAACCATCTGCTCGATAAAATCGTGATTCCCTCGAAAGCCAAGCTCGGACGAGAAGCCATTTTCAAGCAGCTTGAGCAAGCCATTACCTTGCTTAGCGCCCATCATCCTCATTTCGAGAGGATTGGCGTCATTTCCCCAGGGGATATCGATAGCGAGGCTGGCGTTTGCCTCAAGGCGATCAATCTTAAAGGCTGGAGCGGCGCACCCATTAAGGCCACGCTCGAAGCGTTTGCCCACGTTCCCGTTTATGTCGAAAATGATGCGGTCGGCTCTTTGCTGGCCGAAGCCTCATCCCACCCCGACGTCCGGCGCTTAGTCAATCTCACTTTTGGCACCGGTTTAGGCGGAGCGGTTTGGAGCGATGGCGGAGTGCTGGCCAGCGCTAAAGAACTCGGTCACCTCACTCTGGTCAAAAACGGTCTTCTTTGCGGTTGCGGCAAACGCGGCTGCGCTGAACTTTATCTCTCCGTTACCGCCTTATTAAATCAAGCTCGCGCGATTGGACTTAACGCTAAAAACGGCCGAGAATTGGTCGCGTTAGCCAATGAAGGCCATGTTTTAGCGACCCAAGTTATGGACGCCTGGTCAGCCGCTCTTCACGCTTATTTGTTATTGCTCGAAGAGCAAGTTCATCCCGACCTCATCGTTTTAGGCGGGGGTCTCATGTCAGATCCTAAAGGCATTGGCCCCTGGGTTAAACCTGGGAAGACGCCGATTGCCTACGCTTCCTTTTCGAATTTCTCCGGAGCTTATGGGGCGAGTCTGCTTCCCCTAACGAAAAAGTAGATAATAGAGTCATGGAAAAAATCAGTGGGTTTAAAGCTTCTTGGATCGACTTCGAGTCGGGGCTTTACCGCGATAGTTTTAGCATCAGCGAGGATGGTCACATTCTTTCAAGACCATCGGCGAATGCAATCGCGTTACCGTCCAACCTCGTCGTGATTCCGGGATTTATCGATGAACACATTCACGGGGCGGCTGGTTTTGACGTGATGGACGCTAGTGCCGCCTCATTAACTGGCTTAACTAAGGCCCTTCCTCAAGAAGGTGTCACGGCCTTTTTAGCGACGACGATGTCCTGTTCAAATGAAGCGATCATCAACGCGATTAAGGCCGTGGTCGCTTTTCAAAAATCTCCGACTCCCGGCGCAATGATCGCCGGACTCCATTTGGAAGGTCCCTTCCTCTCCAAAGTTCATGCCGGGGCCCAAGATCCTGGCGTCATCCGTCCCTTTGATCCCGTTTCTTTTGCCGCTTATCTCTCCGCCGCGGAAGGTCAAATCCGCGAGATGACTTTCGCCTACGAAGAAAATGGTAAGGTCGGACTCGCCGAATTATTAAAGAATGGCGTCACGCCTTCGATCGGCCATAGCGATTGCACGGCTGAACTCTTTAAAGAAGGCATCGAGGCGGGGCTCCACTGCTCCACTCATACCTATAACGCCATGCGGGGCTTTCAGCACCGCGAACCTGGCATCGTTGGAGAAGTCTTGCTCAACGATGACGTCAATGCCGAGCTGATCGCCGATGGCATCCATGTCTCACCCGATGCGATCCGCCTGCTCTTTAAGTGCAAGAAAAAAGAAAACATCATCCTCATCTCCGATTCCACCGAGGCCAAATATCTGCCCTTAGGCGAATACACCCTTGGCGGCACCCCGATATTCCTTAAAGATGGCGTCGCCCGCTTAAAGGATGGCACCATCGCCGGCAGCGTGCTCCGTCTCGATACGGCCTTAAAGAACATCCATCAATGGGTCCCTTCCTATTCCTTTGAGGATCTGATCAAACTCGTCACTTTAAATCCGGCGAAGAACCTGCATCTTGATAAAACCATGGGCAGTATCGCTCCCCATAAACTCGCCAATCTTACGATCATCGACCATGACTTCAACGTCTATGCGACCATCGTGAAAGGCGAAGTCGTCTACTGCAAAGAAGGCTTTTGCCTCTAAGACATTTGAGCAAACAAAAACGGCCCCATTGCTGAGGTCGCTTTTTTAGTGTTTCGATTACTTCGACTCGGGTTTCGGATCAGCGGGTTTAGCTTCAGCCGGCTTTTCTTCGGTCTTCACTTCAACCGCGTTCTCGGTCGAAACGCCAGTCGTGGCATTCTGTTCGAGGACAAGACGCTGCTGACGGCGAAGGTTGCGTTCTTCATCGCGGTCAGCGACTTTCGCCCAAGCGCTGAGCGAGATGATGGCGATGAGCACGCCGATGCCGATCAGGATCAAGCCCCACCACTTCCAGCCCATTTTTGACCAGTTGGTGAGCCAAGCTTGCTCCGAGATGGCGACCCAGTTATCGCTGGCTAAACCGTTATAGAACTTCCCGATCAAGCCAAAGATATAGAAAAGCAAGCCCACGAGGGTGAAGCTGCCTGCCACAATGTAGCAAGCGAGTTCCTTCCCCGCGATTTTCTTCGGTTGTTCTGGTTTATCGGCCATAGTCTATCTCCTCCTGCAATTAGGCGCGCGGCAGTCCGGTTTTGGGATCGATGGCGCCGAAATCTTCATCCGAAGACTCGCTCGTTTTGGCGGGTTCTTCTTTGGCTTCAACGGGGGCCGGGGCCGGATTGCCGGCAGCGGCGCGTTTGGCTTCGTCTTCTTTGGCTTGGGCGACGAGTTCGTTCATCGCCGGGACATAGAGGGCGCGGAATTTGGCTTCGGCATCGCGGACATAGATGTTGATGAGGTCTTGGGTTTCCTTCATGACGTCGGGGAACTTTTTGCCTTCGGGCAGATCGCGGCGTCCGGTCATGTTCTCCATGAGGGCGTTGATGTGGTCTTCCATGTTCTTATAGACCAGGTCGGTCTCTTTCGAGTTGGCCCGGACGAAGTTGATCTGATTGATGACGGTCTGGAGGTCTTTGCCGATGAAGTTGCTGGCGGCACTAGGCTGGCCTTTGTTCTCTTGCATGGCTTTATTGAATTCGTTGAAAAGACCGATGAGATCGTTGACGAGGGTCATGAACGCGACGCCGCGATACATGATTTCGTCGGCTTTCCAAAGATTCTCCATCTCAGCGATGTCGAGCTTCTTATTGTGGCCGTCGTTGATGACGCCGAGGATCATGTAATTGATGTTCTCGTGGATCGGCATCACGCCTTCATAGATGGCAAGGTGCTGATTGTGGTCGACCCGTAAGCCATCGTCCGCCAAATGGAGGATGGTCGAGTTTTCGCCATAAACATTTTCATAGAAATCGCGGATCGATTTCTCGAGTTTCTGGCCGTTCTCGCCGCTGTGGTCGATGATGTCCTTTAACGGGGTGTGCTGATCGACTTCGACGAGGATGCTGCGTTTCTTCTCTTTGAAGAGATTGACATCATAGGTGTCTTTCTTTAAGCAGTACTCCAAGGTGTCGCGGACCGCGACATTGTAATGGATGAGGGTGGCTAGAACTTCGCTGATTTGGTTCATAACTTACTTTCTTTCTTCTTTCTTCGGATGATTGCTATCCTCCGATGGGTATAGCACGTCTTCGAGGTCGCTGAAGCGCTTGATGATGTGCTTCGCGTGTTTTTGGACATGGTCATTGGCGTGGGCCATGCAGTAACTGTTCTCAGGATAGGCGGCGAACATCGAGATGTCGTTGCCCGAATCGCCTACAACGATGACATTATCCTTGGAAATTTGGTTGTATTCAAGGTAAAAGGCAATTCCTTGGCTCTTCGAACACCCTTTAGGGGTGATCTCGATGAACTCCCCAATCCAGGAGAATTCGGCCTCCGGGTACTTTTCGCGGAGCATCCGGTTGATTTCCATGGCGCGGGTCTTGTTCTTTTTGCCTAGCCCGATCATGACCATCATCTTATAAACTTTTCCGCGCTCAATTTCTTGGGCGAAAATGTGATCGGACCGCACGAAGGGGTCCTTATAGACGCCTTGGAAGAGGTTATAGAGGAAGTAGACGATATTGGTGAAATGGCTCACGTTGGTGCGAGTCATCACGAGGTTCCTCGCCTTGCTCGTAAGCAAAATCAAGGGCGGATCGTAGTTTTGACGCATATCCGCCAAAATCTTTTTGAGGTAGACGGTATCGAAGAACGTCTCTTTGATGATCTTGTCGCCGCAGACGACGAAGCTGCCATTGCAGCAGACGGTGTCGAGCGGGCGCTTGAGCGTCACCGCGACTTTATGCGACATATAGGACGAACGGCTAGAAACCAAGAGAAGGCGGCCGCCATCGCTAAAAAACTTCTTCAGGAATTTGCGGTTCCGATTGGAAAGCAGGCGGATCCGGTGCTTCGGGTAGAAGAGGGTGCCGTCGAGGTCGGTGCAGATGACTTGATTGGGATTCATGCTTCGGTGGTAACTATACTAGCACGCGCGCGAAAAGAAAGAGGCGATTTTCTCACGAAAAAAGGACGCCCGAGGAGAAACGGACGTCCTTGAAAGGAGAAAAGAGTGCTTACTTTAACTTATTCTCGACTTGGATGACGCCATAGCCGCCTTCGAAGCGCTTATAGGCGACGCTGACTTCTTCATCATCGCTATCGAGATAGACGAAGAAGGTGTGGCCCAAAGCTTCCATACGGGTGATGGCTTCATCGAGGGTCATCGGCTCAAGATAGATCGATTTGGTGCGGACGACTTCTTCATCCTCGGCCTTTTCCGCTTCTTCTTCGATGTTCTCGAAGGCGATCGACTTGCCTAAGCCATTGGCTTCTTTGGTCCGATCCATGCGGGTCTTTAATTTCCGCATCTGGCCTTCGAGCTTATCGATGGCGAAGTCGACGGCGGCGTAGAGATCATCGTTGCGGACCTCGGTGCGGAAGTCCATCTGTTTGGTGAAGATCGTGATTTCGACTTTGGCTCCGACTTTATAGGCTTGGACGACGGCGCGGCAGAGAACGTTGTCGTTGATGATAAAGTATTTGTCCATCCGGGAAAGTTTCTTCTCGATGGTGTTCCGAATAGCCTCGGTTACCTCGATGTTCTTACCGATGATCTGGTATTTCATTGTTGTGGCCCCTCCTAAGGGCAAAATCTATTTTTATTGTAGCCAAGAAATAAAATTTGAAAAGGGCATGTCGTGAATAGTGAGGATAGGCTCGTAACTATTTTGTTGTAAGCCCTTTCACCAAATCGCGACGCGGTCACTAGGAGCGACGTACATGTGATCGCCTTCGCGGAGCGAATAAGTATTGGCGAATTCGTTGAGCGAGGCAAAGCAGCGATTGATTCTGACCCGGCCGAAGGCGTGGACGTCATTGTAGTTTTTAGCGAGGAAGCGGGAGCGGCTGGCGATATCGCAGAAATTCGTGGCGGCATAATTAAAGAACTTACCATAATCGAAGCTTGTCTGACTTGCTCCTAAATCCAGTAAGAGGCGGATGCCCCCTAGATCAGCGACATTTTCGCTGACTTCTTTTTCGCCCTTCGCCGCTAAACCCGGATAGACTTCATAGCCATCATAGAACGAGACCACCTGATTGGCCCGGTACTTGTAGGCGGTTTGATCGGCCGCGGGCCACCAGGTCGTCGTATAGTTCCCGGATTCATCATAGAAGATGCCGTTGGTGTCGAAGCCATGGGTCATCTCGTGGCCGATGCCCCAGCCTAAATCGCTATAGAGTTGCTCGCTGGACATGCTGGCGAAATTGTCCTTGCTCAGCAAGAAGCCTAAGGTCATGGCATAACCGTTTTGCCACGGGACATAGAAGGCGTTCGCGGTTAAGGGATCTATTAAAGCAACCTCGAGAGCAAAGCTATCGGCTTGGCCGAGCAAGCTCATCCATTTCGTTACCTGGCCTTGATCAACTTTGATGAGGTTATGGTAGCAGGAACCCCCATCGCTTACCGCGACCGCGTTCACTTCGGGATAGCTCAGAAAGCTATTGTCCTGAAGTGTCATAAAGAGGCTGGACTTCATGGCATTGAGCTTCGTTCTACTGGCGGATTTAGCCGTATCGCTGAGCCAGCTCTCTCCGCTGATCCGGGAGGCAAAAGCGGACTTGATGCTATCAAAGAGTGAGCGGCTCACCGTTAGATTCCTCGGATAATCGGAGGTGCCAAAGTAGTAATTGGCAATATCGGAAGAAAGGAGGGGACGGAGGTTACCGTAGAAAAAGTCGATATTTTGACGATAGGTGGCAGGATCGCTAATCCCTAAATAGGCCGCTAAGGCGGCATCGGGTAAGGCCACTTGATAATGGGTAATCTCATTCACGATGGTGAAAGCTTGTTTCATCTCGAGCGTGGCGGAAGCGGAGAACAAGCCATCGAGTTCGGCCTCCATCCAGGAATAATGAGAACTGAGAACATAAGGGATTTTGTTGGCATCGGATAAGGGGCTATAGCCCATGGCGATGAATTCCTTAAAAAGATCGAAGTCCGCCCCGTAGATATCGCCCTTAAGGTCGGTGAAGCGAACGCGATCATAGTGGGTCGTTTTGGCTTGATAAGCCGCAATGATGGCGCTTAGAGCCTGACCATAGCCTTGGCCCAGACTCGTGGCTTTCTCTTCCGCTAACCCTAGGCTTTTAAAGACCTCTGAATACGCGCTCACCTGAGTGGCGATATAGGCCGTCAAATCGCTGCCCGTTAAACTGTTCGGATAAGTCGGTGCGCTCAAAAGCTCGGAGAGGACGTAGCCGGAACCATTCGGGTCCGTAATCGTATCAAAACTGCTGCCCGTTAATAAGGGGCTATAACCTTGACTCGCGCTTAAGCTTTCCAAAGTCGGAAGAAAGGAGGCCTCGTTCGTTGAAGCTAAAGCATCCACCGCGGAAAGTAAGCCGAGGCTCCGGTCAGCGCGGTTCGCCGCATCAAAAACAGAATCGTAGAGAGCCTTTGCGCTTTGAAGATGAGGGTCCGTCGAAGTGGAGCCTAAGGCTTTTTTGACCCAGGCTTGGATGTTGCGGCTATTCACGATATTGGTGTAACGGAAGCTGCTTTCGGGGGTGACGCCGGCAAATAGCGGATTGTTCGCCGCATAAAGGAAATCGTGGTTAACGGAGGAGAAAAAGTCGTTTTGCGGCGAGGTGCCCATATAGGCGTGAATCCGGTCGATCCAAGTCCAGAGCGTGCTGGCACTCATGAGGGCATCGGGAGAGAAAAGCAGGCTGGAGGTGCTGCCGTCTTCATTCGCGTAGAGGCCATGGTCCATCAGGAACTTCAGCCCCGTTTGGTAAGAAGAAGGAGCCGCGCTGACATCGAGTGAAGGCGCCCCGCAGAGATAGCGGCCTCCGGTTGGGGCCGGAAGCACATCCTTAAAGGCTTGGTAAAAAAGATTGACGACATTGCCATAGGTCAATTCTTCCTGGCCTGAAAGACCCGCCGCTGCCAAAAGCGAGGACCCCGTGACGATCTTATCGTAGTAAACGTCCGCGGCTTTAGCGATTTCCTCGGCCCCGGCCACCACCCCACCGGGCGAGGTCGAAGTCAGGCTCTCCGAAGAAGGCAGCGAACTGGTGGTGGCGTAGCTCGTTTGCGAAGACGAAGCGGAAGCCGATGGCGTTCCACCGCAGCTGGCAAGCAAAAGAACCGGTAGCATCCATATCGGATAAAAACGAGTCCTGGCCATAAGGTTTCCTCTTTAGGAAAGTATGGCCTATCGCCCCAAAAGAAGCAATGTAGGAGCGGTCTTTGACCTTATTTTTTGTTGGCGAAAAAGGCTTTTAAAGCATCGACTTTATCGAGGCGTTCCCACGGTAAATCAATATCCGGGCGGCCAAAGGGGCCGTAGTTGGTGATGTCGCGATAGCGCCACGACGGGGTGGTGAGATGGAATTGCTCGATGATGGCGCCAGGCCGGCAATCGAAGAACTTATCGATCGCTTCGAGGATCACTTCATCGCTGTAATGTTTGCTATGGAACGTCGCGATGCCGATCGACATCGGTTTAGCGACGCCAATCGCATAAGAAAGCTGAACTTCAAGGCGATCCGCCGCCCCAGCCGCCACCAAGTTCTTGGCGATGTAGCGGGCGTAGTAAGCGGCGCTGCGGTCGACTTTGGACGGATCCTTGCCTGAGAAGGAACCCCCGCCGTGTCTCGCCGTGCCTCCATAGGTATCGACGATGAGCTTGCGGCCAGTCAGGCCCGTATCGCCCGCGGGTCCGCCGAGAACAAAGCGGCCCGTCGGATTGATCAAGACCTTGAAATCGCTATTGAGGCCGAACGACTTCGCCACCGGAATCATGATTTGCTCATGGACATACTTCTTGAAGGCGGCCATGTCGACGTCGGGGTTATGCTGAATCGACATCAGCATCGTATCGATTTTGATGTGCTTGGGATCGGTGTAGTCGATGGTGACTTGGCTCTTCATATCGGGGCGGGCGCCTTTGAAGTCGCCGCTCTTGCGCTGGGCGGTGGCGGTCCGGACGAGCTTGTGGGCCAAGGAAATCGCTAAGGGCATATAGCCGGCCGATTCGTTGGTCGCATAGCCGAACATAAAGCCTTGGTCACCGGCACCCATCTCCAACAAGGAGCCGCGGTTAACGCCCATCGCGATATCGGGGGATTGCTCTTTGACTTTGACGTCGATTTTGCAGGTGTCGCAGCCGATGCCGAGCTCGGGGCGGGTGTAGCCGATATCCCGAAGAACTCCGCGGGCGATGCCTTCGTAATCGACTTTGCCGGCGCAGGTGATTTCTCCGCCGATCAGAATGTACTCGGTCGTGGCGAAGACTTCGCAAGCCACGTGGCTATGGGGGTCGAGCCGCAAGCACTCGTCGAGGATGGCGTCCGCGATTTGGTCGCAGACTTTGTCGGGATGGCCTTCGGCCACCGACTCGCTGGTGAATAGGATCTTTTCGCTTTTCATAAAAACTCTCCTTACCTCTATATAGGTGTCTTAGAGACGAAAAGGCCCTCCCACTTCGCTGGAAGGCACCCTATGATTCGTGCATATTCCTTCAGACATCGTTCTTCTAGTGGGCTAGAAGCTAGTGACGAGCACTTACCGCTATCGCGGAGTTGCTAGCCCCCTGAATACGTCACTTTGACGGGGCTTCTTGATGTCCGACTTTTCGTCGTGGCTATATCTTATAGAGATCACCGTAAAGATTCAACCAAAACACCCTTTGGCTTTCTTAGAATAAGAAAAAGGCGCGATTTCTCGCGCCCGATTCTTGAAACTTTATTGGCCGGCTTGAATGCGTTTTAAGGCGAGAGCGATTTGGTCGGGGCAGGAGGTGAGTCCAGTCCTAGAGCCATGGCACTCGATGCCTTGGAGCTTAGCGATGGCGTCGCTGATCTTCATGCCTTTGATGAGAGCGGAGATGCCGCGGAGATTTCCTTGGCAACCGCCCACCACTTCAAGGCGGGTGATCGTATCGCCATCATAGCTGATCCGCATTTCGCGGGAACAGACGTTTTCCGGATGGAAGACGAAAGTCTTTTCCATGAGGGCTTACTTGCCGCAGCAGCAGCCGCCTTCGCAGCCGCAATCGTCCGAATCGCAATCGCAATCGACGATCGAACCAAAGACGAGTCCGCCGGCATTGGCCGCGTTGGATTCATCGGTATCGATGTGCATCGCGAGTTTGAAATTCTTGGAGACACGGATAATGGTGTCGCCGAAGATCACTTCGCGATCGGCTTGTTTGATCAGGACTTTGACCGCTTCGCCATCTTTGACGCCGAAGGCTTTGGCATCTTCAGGGGTCATATGGATGTGGCGCTTAGCAACAATCGCGCCTTCGCTAAGGTGGAGGACTTTGCCGTTGAGCGGGTTAGAAATATCAATCGGAGCCGAGCCTTTGATGTCGCCCGATAAGCGAATCGGGGCGGCCACGCCCAAGGTGCGGGCATCGGTGGCGCTGATTTCGACTTGGTTATGATCGCGTAAAGGTCCCAGGATCGAAACCCCGGCGATGACTTTGTTCTTGCCGGTCTTCGGATTGACGGGTCCAACGAGATCCAAGCGGACATCGCTGACGAATTGACCCGGCTGGCTTAATTCCTTACGCGAATTGAGGACGGCGTGTTGGCCTTCGGGCATCCCCATGATGAAGTCAAATTCCTTCTGGGTCAGGTGGATGTGACGGGCGCTCGTCTCGACTAGAATTTTGTTTTCCATGATTTTTTTCTCCTTCGGTGGAACGCGTTAATTATAGGACCTAAAAGGAGGAGGGAGTAGCCTTTTGCTTTTTTGCTATCTTCTTTGAAAAGAAGGGGTTATCCTTAACCCGAACCAACGAAGTGGCCAAGTTATGGATGAACCAAATACCCAAACCAACAGCGAAAAGCCCATCGCCCCAGTCAAAACGAAAATCACGACGGAGCGTTTGCAGAACCTCATCGCCAAAAAAGATGGAAAGGCTCTCCAAAAGATTTTCATCAAAGTTCCGGATATCGATATCGCCGAAGCCGCGAATAGCCTCAGTCCAACCGAGCTGATTTTCATTTTCCGCTGCGTCGAAAGCAAATACACCGCCGATTTCTTTGATGCCCTTGACCAAACCGCCAAGGAAAATCTCGTGAAGGCCATGACCGATAAGGAACTGGTCACCATCGTCAACACTCAGGCCGCTGACGACGTCGCCGATACCGTGGGCGAAATGCCCGCTAACTTAGCCAGCAAAGTCCTCAAGGCCGCCGACAAGGACATGCGCAAAGACATCAATTATCTTTTAAATTATAAAGAGAACACCGCCGGCTCGATCATGACCACCGAGTACATCGAGTTGCTCGATACTTTGCTCGTCGATGATGCCATTGAAAAAATCCGTAATCAGGGCAAGGATGCCGAAACCATCTACACCATCTTCGTCCGCGATGCCCAACGCAACTTCGTCGGCACCGTCGACCTCGATGATTTGATCTTCGCCAAAAAGAACCAGTCGCTCCACGACATCATGAATCAGGACGTCGTGAGCTGCCTCACTTCCACCGACCAGGAAGAAGTCGGCCAAATGTTCCGCCGCTACGATTTGAACGCCCTCGCCGTCCTTAACGACGACCGCCGTCTCGTCGGTATCATCACGATCGACGATGCCGTCGACGTCATCACGGCCGAGGCCACCGAAGATATCGAAAAATTAGGCGCCTTAACCCCCTCGGATACCAATGACGGATATCTTAAAACCAGCGCAAGCAAAATGGCGTGGCGCTGCATCCCTTGGCTCGTGATTCTGCTCGTGATGGGGACGTTGTCTTCGCTCGTCCTCTCTCAATTCGACGAAAAGATCGCGGCCGTGCCGCTATTGACTTCCTTCTTGCCCGTCTTGATGGATGGAGGGGGCAACTCCGGCGGCCAAACCACCACTTTGATGGTGCGGGGACTCGCCTTAAAAGAATTCGGGCCGAAGCAGTTCTTGAAGGTCCTTTGGAAGGAATTCCGCACCGCGTTGCTCGTCGGTCTCATCGTCGGTCTATTCGGCACACTGTGGTTCGTTATGGAACAGTATCTTGGCATCGTGGCCGTGGCTTTGCCCACCAAAACCTCGACCGAGCCAGTCCTGATGAATGTCTTCTTGAACAACTGCTGGAATATGGAATTCTTCTCCTTCGCGATCCGCACCTCGATCGTGACCGGGGGTGCCTTAGCCCTCACCATCATCGTCGCCAAAGTCATCGCGGTTTGTTTGCCCTTAGGCGTCGCCGCCCTCAAGAAGGACCCGGCCCTCATGAGCGAACCGTTGTTGACCACCGTTGCCGATGTCGCGGCTTTGCTCATCTATTTTGGCTTAGCGGAGTGGCTGATTATCCCCTTCTACAACAGCTTAGGGGCTTAGTCACAATTTGCCGTTGATAAATTTACTCCGTAAACCTATAATTAGCCTCGCCGCGGGAGTGGCGGAAAGGTAGACGCGTACGTTTGAGGGGCGTATGGGGCAACCCATGAGAGTTCAATTCTCTTCTCCCGCACCAGCAATCAAAGGGCCGATTCCATCGGCCTTTTTTGTTTATTGAAAACGTTTTTTACGACGCGTGTATAAAAGGTGATTGACTTTTTTTCGCTTCGCCTAAAGATAGTTCCATGGCTTTTCAAATTCGCCCTTACGTCAAAGACAAAGACGAAGAGGCTTGGGCTTATATCCGCGCGAAGACTTGGCAAACCGCCTATGAGGATCTTTTGCCGCGCAGCGTTTTGGATCAGGTCGACATCGAGCAATCCTTGAAGATCCTCGAGAGTATTCCTTACGAAATCGTCATGGCCTACGATGGCGATTCGCCAGCGGGTTATATCGTTTTTGCCGAACAATCTCCGACCGACCCGAGCAAAGGCGAAATCTTCTCGCTCAATGTCTTAATGGAATACGAAGGCCAAGGCATTGGCTCCGCCTTGCTTAAGGAAGCAATTCAACGTCACCCTACCCGTCAATTCCGCCTCGAAGTCCTCGAAGGCGATCGCGCAGCGACCTCCTTCTTCCAAGCTCATGGCTTTCGTTGTAGCGGGCTGAGCCGGCCCCTGCCTTTCTTACCCAATGTGACGATTCCCGTCGTTGAAATGATTCAAAAACTTTAATGCTCTTTCTCGCCGAACGGGTCCATCCCGTTTTTTTATTTCGGGCCCCTAAAGAAGAAGCCTTTAAAAACTCCGCGCATCTTTTAAGGGACAAAAGGCTCTAACAATGCTATATTCTCACTCGTTATGGCCTTACTCGAATTAACCAACATCGAATTCAACTACTCCGACAAGGAGCTCTATAAAGACGTCAATCTCCGGATTAATGCCGGCGAGCATTGCGTTCTCGTCGGAGTCAACGGCTCGGGCAAAACCACCCTTCTTTCGATTCTCATCGGGGATATCAAACCCGATAATGGCACCGTCTATTGGACGCCCCACGTCACCTTTTCCTATCTCGATCAGCAGCTCAAAGTTCAGCAAGATATGCCCGTCAGCCAATACCTGTACGGGGTTTGGAAAGACCTGTTCGACAAAGAAAAGCAAATGGAAGCCTATTACCAGCAAGCGGCCTTAGGCACGGAGGGCTATGAAAAGCTCCTCGATAAAGCCCAGCGGATCGCCGACGAACTCACCAACGCCAACTTCTACGCCCTCCAGGAAAAAGTCGGCCGCCTCACCGATGGCTTAGGTTTCCAGCCCGAGCAATTGGAGACCCCCCTGCATCTGCTTTCGAGCGGACAGAGGGAGAAAGCGTATTTGGCGAAAATGCTGCTCGAGGAACGCGACGTTCTCCTCATGGACGAGCCCACCAACTTCCTCGACCAGTCCCAAGTCGCTTGGTTAGCCAATTATCTGATTGCTTATCCTAAAGCCTTCCTCGTCATCAGCCACGACGAATCCTTTTTGAAGCAGATCGCCCAAGTGGTCTTCGTTTTGGAGAATCAGACCATCACGCGCTACAAGGGTAGCTTTGAACAATATCAGAGCCAACACGCGCTCGACAAAATCCAATACCAAAAGAATTACGACGCCCAGCAGCGTTACATCAAGAAAGAAGAAGTCTTCATCGCGAAGCACATCGTCCGCGCCACCTCGAGCAAAGCCGCGAAGAGCCACCGGGCTCGCCTCGAGCACCTTGAAGTCATGGACGCCCCCGGAAAAGAAGAGGGGCGTGTCTTCTTTAACTTCCCTTTTACCCATGATGTCGGGGCCAAGCCCTTACAAGTCGATGAGCTCGTGATCGGCTATGGCAAACCTCTCCTTGACCCGATCTCCTTCGTTTTGAAGGCGGGCGAGAAAATCGCGATCTTAGGTCAAAACGGCGTTGGCAAAACCACGTTCTTAAGAACCATTCTAGGCGAGATTCCTTCTTTAGGAGGCTCCTTTAAATGGTTAGAAGGAACCAACGTCAACTACTTCAACCAAGACGAATCCGTCAATTTGGAACTCACGCCTTTCGAATACGTGAAATCCTGCTATCCCGACATGAATAACACCGAAGTGCGGACCCTCTTAGGCGCGGTCGGCGTCCGCAAAGACCTCGCTTTGCGAAAGATGAAGGAACTTTCTGGGGGAGAAGCCACCAAAGCTCGCTTCGCCGTCATGACAAAGAAAAAGAGCAACTTCTTGGTCTTCGATGAACCGACGAACCATCTCGATCAAAAAGCCAAAGACGCGCTTTTCGCCGCGATTGAACGTTATCCCGGCGCCGTCATCATCGTCAGCCACGAAAAAGATTTCTATGACGACTTGGTCGACTATGAATTGAATTTTTAATTGAGCGGCTGTTTCTTGCGGTTGCCGAAAATATAGGCGAACCAGCGGCAAGCGGGGACGGCGACCCAATAGTTGTAACCGTTGAGATCGCTATTGTAGAGAACGATGTTCTGCCGGAAATTCACGTCGATATCGTGGATGGAGTTCGCATAAGTCTGATATTCTTCGCTTTTGGTGGCCCAAGGGTTGATTTGAGCGACGAAGTTCAAACGGTTTTGAGTGTCTTTGAGGATTTGGCTCGCCGGGGCGATCTGGACGTCTTTCAGCTCCGAAATCTTGAGGAATTGGACTTGATCGTAGAGCTTTTGGTCGGCCTTATCGAGCTTGACCTTGCTCTTTTTGAACTCGTAGTTGATGGCGAGCAGCATCTCTTTTTTCTCGGAGAGAAGGACCGACATGGCGATGAGGCGTTTCCGTAGGCGGCTACGAAAGACCCGGACCATCGACATCACGTAAATCAAAACTCCCACGTAAAAGAAGAGGAGAACGACGATGACTAAAAGGACGATTTGCCAAGCTTGCATAGACGGGTTCATTGTAGACCTTTCCTTCGCACGCTGGCAAATCCTAGATTTGACGGGGACTTTTTCCCTTGCTATCATTGAATGCTCTCTAGAATAGAGGCAAAAGCAAACATGAACAAAAAACCGATCGTTGCCATCCTCTACGACTTTGACTCCACCTTGTCCAAAAGCGACATGCAGAATTTTGGATTCATTCCGGCTTTAGGCATGACCCCGGCCGAGTTCTGGGGCGCGACCACGAAGTTCAGCGAAGATACCGGCTGTGAACGGACTCTCAGCTACCTCTACATGATGGTGAAACTCACCAAGCAAAAAGGCATCAAGATGGATAAACAGTGGCTGGCCAAAATGGGCCAGAACATCGAGTTTTTCCCGGGTGTCCTCACGTGGTTTAAACGCATCAACGACTATGGGCGCGAGGCCGGCGTCCGCGTCGAGCATTACCTCGTCTCTTCCGGCAATAAAGAAATCGTCGAAGGCTCGGCGATCGCCAAAGAATTCAAGGTGCTCTATGCCTGCGAATTCCTCTATGACGAGCAAGGCAATCCGACCTGGCCGAAGCTCGCGATCAACTACACTCAAAAGACCCAATACTTCTTCCGCATCTCCAAAGGCGTCTATGACGCGACCGACGATATCGGCGTGAACGAAAAGAAGCCGGAGCGGCGCATCCCCTACTCCAATATGATCTACATCGGCGATGGAATGACCGACATTCCGGCCATGATCATCGTGAAGAATAACGGCGGCAAGTCGATCGCCGTCTACCCTGAAGGCAAAGAAGACAAGGTCAATGGCCTCTACGAGGACGGCCGCGTCAACTATGTCTGCCCCGCGAATTATTCGGCCAATTCCGAAATCGAAAAAGTCTTGAAACTCATCATTCAAGGCGTCGTCATCAATGAGTCGTTAAAGACCCGCGAGAACAAGAAGCCGATCCAAGACTAGAAGAAAAAACCCTGAAGGCGGTTTCAAGAAGAACCGCCTTTTTGCTTGCGCGCTCGCGTGTTACAATTGCCCCGTATGAAAGTCGAAGCGCCAAAACACATCGCCGTCGTCCTCTTCGGAGGGGTGGGCACTCGCTATGCCAGCAAGCTTCCCAAGCAGTTCGCCATTGTGGGCGATCGGCCTTTGATGTGCTACGCCTTACGCGCGCTCAACGAATCCCCGGACGTCGACGAAATCCTCGTCGTCGCCCCCGTCGCTTATTCCAAAGCCACCCAAGATATCATCCACGACTACCGTTACCGCAAAGTCGACGCCGTCATCGATGGCGGCAAAGAGCGGGAAGACAGCGTTTTTAATGCCCTAGCTTATCTCTATCAAAAAGGCGTGGAGCCCAAAGACATCGTCCTCATTTGCGATGGCGATCGGCCCAATCTCACCCCCGAGCTCATCAAAGCCAATATCGAAGCCGCGATTCAATATGGCGCGGCCGTGACCGCGATTCCCGCGACCGATTCCATCATCTATAGCGAGGGCGGTAATTCCGTCGAACAATACCTGCCCCGCAAGGTCGTTTATCTCGCCCAGACCCCCCAAACTTTCCAGTTTTCGCTCATCTACAACGCCCACCTGAAAGCGAGACGCCATCCGAAACTCATCTTCACCGACGACGCTTCCATCGCCGCCTTCTCCCATAAAAAAGCCCATATCGTTCTAGGGTCGAATGCCAACCTCAAGATCACGACGAAGCAAGACGCCGCTATCTTTCTATTAGGACGGAAAAAATGAAGTTACCGCAAGTGGGAGATATCGAGGAAGGCACGGTCGTTCGGGTCTACCCTCACTACGCCATCTTGCTTTTCGACGAAGGTTGGACCGGGCTGCTCCATATCAGCGAACTATCGAATACCTACGTTCATAGTTTCACAAGTTACGTCACAGTCGGTAATATATATCAGGTCAAAGTCATCGCCGTTGATGCGAGCACGGCTAACGTCAAAGTCTCGCTCAAAGCCATGACGAGCGCCGACCGCCATAAGGCCGCTAGGCGCAAAAAGATCGACCCCGCGGAGGTGGATTTCACCGCCCTAGAGGCCCATTTACCCGATTGGGTCAAGGCAGAAAATGCCTTAGGAGATAACAAAGATGGTCATTGAAGTGAAGACGGATGGTTTGGTCGATAAAGTCGACTTTGCCGCTTATCAGGAGAAGGTCAACGCGATCGATAAGATGATCGTGAATAAGACCGGAGCCGGGAACGATTTCCTCGGCTGGGTCGATTGGCCGGTGAATTACGATAAGAAGGAGCTCGAAGCCATCATCAAGGAAGCCGCCGACATCCGCGAGAATTATGAAGTCCTCGTCGTTTGCGGCATCGGCGGATCCTACCTCGGCGCCCGGGCGGCCATCGAAGCCATCAATGGCGTCCTTCCGAACCAAAAGCTCGAGATCATCTGGCTCGGCCAGACCTTCGATCCGACCTATTTAGCCCAGCACCTCGATTACCTCAAAAACAAAAAGTTTGCCGTTAACGTTATCTCCAAGAGCGGCACCACCACCGAAACTTCGGTCAGCTTCCGTTTGCTCAAGGAAATGCTCGAAAAGCGCGATGGCCTCGCCGCGGCCCGCAAAGCCATCATCGCGACGACCGATAAAGCTAAAGGCGCGCTGTACACGTTAGCGAAACAAGAAGGCTATGTCCGTTTCGCCGTCCCCGATGATATCGGCGGCCGCTATTCCGTTCAGACCGCGGTCGGTCTCTTCCCGATCGCCTGCGCCGGCATCGATCCGCGCGAGATTCTCGCCGGTTCCGCCGCTTGCCGCCTCGATTGCGAAGACCCGAATCTCGACAATAACCAAGCCTACCGCTACGCCGTGATTCGCCGCGAAATGTACGCCCACTACCATAAAGCCGTCGAAATGTTCATCACCTATGTCCCTGGCTTCGTCCAGATCGGCGAATGGTGGAAACAGCTTTATGGCGAATCCGAAGGTAAGGACAAGAAGGGCTTGCTCCCCGATTCGGCCACCTTTACGACCGATTTGCATTCCCTGGGCCAATTCATTCAGGATGGCAGCCCCGTCTTCTTTGAGACCACGCTCCACCTCTCCCACCACCGCCACGACGTCAAAGTCCCGCACGATGATCAGGATCTCGATGGGCTCAATTATCTTGAAGGCCGTAGCCTAGGCAACATCCAAGACCGGGCCTTTGAAGGCACCTTAGCGGCCCACGTCGAAGTCGGCCACAACAACAACGTCGTCCTCGAACTGGAACGGATGGATGCTTATCATCTTGGTTATCTCTTCTATTTCTTCGAGAGAGCCTGCGCGATGTCGGCTTACCTCAATGAGGTGAACCCGTTCAACCAGCCGGGCGTTGAAATCTACAAGAAGAATATGTTCCAGCTCTTAGGAAAGCCTGGTTACGATAAGAAATAAACCAAAAACGAGGAAGCCCCTAAAGAGGGGCTTTCTTTTCGTTGACGGTCTCGGGGGTCAATGATATATTTATGGGGCGCGTTTTTAAGGTAGCGCCTCACGCGGATGCTTAGCTCAGCGGGAGAGCATCGCCCTTACAAGGCGGGGGTCATAGGTCCGAATCCTATAGCATCCACCAATCAACGTGCGTCGAATTCTGTGGGCGAATAGCGAAGTGGCCAAACGCGGCTGACTGTAAATCAGCTCCTTCGGGTTCGGTGGTTCAAATCCATCTTCGCCCACCACCTTATTGGGGTGTAGCCAAGTGGTAAGGCAACAGACTTTGACTCTGTCATTCACTGGTCCGATCCCAGTCACCCCAGCCAGTATCCTCCGTTAGCTCAGTGGTAGAGCACTTGACTTTTAATCAAGGGGTCGACGGTTCAAGCCCGTCACGGGGGACCATCTGATGCCCAGGTGGCGAAATCGGTAGACGCAAGGGACTTAAAATCCCTCGGACCTCAAATCCATACCGGTTCAAGTCCGGTCCCGGGCACCATTAAACGCAAAACCAGCAAGTCCTGATGACTGCTGGCTTTTTTAATGCTTTTTACCCCTTAAAAATGGGGCTGATTTCGCCTCAAAAGCGACCCTTGAAAATCGAGATTTTTGGGGTATGAGTTCCCGAGTTTGAACAGGCGATTGGAAAAGCAAGACGTCAACGGCACTATTCGAAAAAGGCGAAACAAAACGAAACAAAAAGCAACAAAGAGAAACGCTTTGAAACAAGCGCCCGTGGGACTTTTGTATAAGTTATCCGGAATAGATGAGAATCGCGTTTTGTCCCTCGAAAAAAGCATAAAAAAGAGCGTCAACCGAGTTCTCGAGTTTGTCTCGAGTTTGAGCAAACGCCCTCCAAAAATCTACTTTTCCGGGCGCCCCACGCCTGTCATGGAACGGGGTTGCTTCAGTTGACGCCGCTTTCGTTAAATATCGGCAACTACTGATTATTTCATCTCGCCGCCAGAAGGCTTAGGCTCTTCGACGTCTTTCTCGCCGAACGCCCCGGCAAGCTTGTTGGCTGAGCCGATATTGCCGTTTTCGTCGAAATGCGCGTAAATTCCCTCGGTCGTGACGATCGTCGAGTGGCCGTTCCTTTTCGATGTATGACCCAGATTTCATCCTGCCGCCGGTTGATGCGAAGGGCGAGTTCAGGCTCAGTTCAGCGCTCCTGGGGATTGAGGAGGGCGTTACGCTTCGTTTCGACGCCAAGCAAGCAATATCCCATCTTCTCGGGGTGCGGAAGCATCACCTCAAAAAAGGAAACGAAGCGCTTACCGAAAATGAAAGAAAAGAGAAACCTCATTCTTATCTCGAGTTTGGCCATCCTTACCGTGGCTCTCTTTTCCTTCGCTTCCGTGGGCTTCGCCACGTGGAATTATGTGGGTGCCGTCGCCAATGAAAGCGCGACGGGGAATGCCGCCGCGGTGAGTTGGAGTTTCCCCACGGCCACAAAAGACGTCACCGTCGTCCCGGGCAGTTCCAAAGACCCCAATTATGGCGATTGTGGCTATTACGACGATAAAGGCAAGTTGATTTCCAACCCGAATTTCACGATGAGTTTCACGGTCGACACTTCGACGGGCAATGCTACCTTGACGACTCTCACGAATTTCAATAACAGCGCTTATTCCGTCGTTTTGCCGTCCTCCATCACCGATTCGGATGGCAACACCTATCCGGTCACCGACTTGGAAGGCGATGGGGTCGGCAATATCTTCCGGGGCCAAAGCAGCTCAACGAACTATGCCGCTTCGGTCCATCAGATCACTTTACCCGACACCTTAACCACGATTGGCGCCGACGTCTTCAAAAACTGCGTCTCGCTTTCCTCGATCAGCTTCCCTTCGAGCCTCACCACCCTCGGCGTGAGCGCTTTCCAGGGCTCGCAGATTTCCTCGGTAAGCCTCGTGGGCACCCAAGTCACAGAGATCCCATCCTATTGCTTCGCCGATTGCTCGACCTGCCAAACCGTGACCTTATTGGGCTCCTCAGTCGAAAAGATCGATGATTATGCCTTCTATAACTGCAATATGGGTACTCTTTCGCTTCCGGGCACGCTTCAAAGCATCGGAACCTATGGCCTCTATGGTGGCTGGTGGAATTATAGCGGAGCCACCTATGGCGCTGCGGCGAGTAACTTCGCGAGCGTTACCCTTGGGGCTGCATGGACTAAAGGCACCTCGGTCACCATCACGGGATCGGACAATAAGACCTACTCCGCAGCCGTCAGCGCCTGAGAACTTATTCCGGCCCTTCTTTTAGTAGAGCTAAGATGGAGACGATGATCTTCCGGTCTTCCAAACGATAAAAACCAAAGGCTTTTTTGCCTGCATAATTTAACGACGAGCCGATCAGATAACCATCCGCTCGATCGATGATGAGAAACCGATCGTGGAAAGCGTCATTGATCGAGACGGAAAGCCCGCCATACGAACGATTGAATCTCTCAACGCATTCCGAAGTCAGCTTGGCTTGGCTCGAGCAATAAAGACGCAAGCGAACCTCTTTTTGCTTTTCGACAAAGAACGTCAGAGCTTTGGCGTCGGCGTAGGCATCGATCAAAACGATTTCGTTTTTCGCGCTTTGAACGATTTCCGAAATCACGGCATAAGGCTCGAACCACTCACCTTGATAAAAAAGCCGAAATGGGGCATCCTTCCCTGCCTTTTCTTCAAGCCCTTGGATTCGATTTTCGAGCGAATTCACTCGATGAACGAGACAAACATAATTGTCGTCGGTGACTAGGACGCGTCGCTCGGAAAGAGCATAGCCCTTAAGCAAATAGTCTTTGAGCACCGAACTCGCCCATTTTCGAAAGATAATTCCTCGGCTTGAATTGACTCGATATCCTACCGCGAGAATAACATCAAGACTGTATAAAATTAACGGTTTGGTAGATTTATGCATTTTTTGCATATTTCTTTCTTCCGAAAGCTCACCTTCGCTAAAAATGTTTCGAATGTGCCGAGCGATCACGCTTTGGCTTCTTCCAAAAAGAATGCCCATTTGATCTTGGCTAAGCCAAACGGTGTCTTCTTTTGGCGAAACCGTCACATCAAGCTGGACTCCATCATCACGAAAGGAAACGACTTCGCATTCTTTGAGCGGTTCTGCCATGGACTGACCTCCTCGAGAGAACGTCCCCCTCACTTATCCATAGACAGCCCAAAAGGAAATGTGCCCCTGAAAATGATTTTTCGGAGCCAAAAAAAGCCAAAAGGCAAAAAAGAAAGGTAGCAAGGTTCTAATCCGCTATAATGTTTCCCATGAGTCCTGACAAGAATAACTTCAGCTTCACGAGTCCGATCAGCGAATCCTTTTGTTTGCCGAATGGCGCTTTGAGGATCGCCTCATTCCTTCGTTTGATCCAAGAAACATCGATCGGCGGCAGCGCCTTTCTGGGCGATGGTGTCGAAACCTTGAAGGCAAAGAACCTTTACTGGGTTGTCATGAGCTACCACTTCGTTGTGACCCGTTGGCCCCTCGCCAACGAGAAGATCACGATCGAGACCTACCCGGGCCTCACCAAAGCCTTCGTCTACCCCCGCCACTACGTCGTCTATGATGAAAAGGGCGAGATCATCGTCCGAGGCATCTCGCTTTGGGCGGTGCTCGACCATCAAAGCCACAAGCCGACGATTCCGCCGGCAAACGGGGTGGCGATCGCCCCAGTCCATAAAGAGGGCGAACTGCCTTGGCCTCCCCGCCAAGTCTTGGAGGGTTTGAGCGTCAAAGAGAACCGCCTGGTCCGCAATAGCGACCTCGATTTCAATGGTCACATGAATAACATCCGCTACGTCGACTTCGCCCTCGATAGCGATGACCTGGCTTTCTACTCCTCCCACATCCCGAGCGAATTTCAAATCACATTCTCCAGCGAAACGACTTTGGGGGCGACGATGGAAATCGCCTCAAGCCTTACGGACAGCCTCCGGAATTACCAAGGCAAAGTCGAGGGGAAATCCGTTTTCTCCCTTAGCGTCCACTTCGCAGACTAAGCCGAATTCCCCCTTCCCAAAAGAAGGGGGATTTTTCTTATGCCTTAAAAAATGATCGCATATAGGAGCAAATAAGAGATGACGTCCAAAAAGGCGCGCCGCATGAGCGATTGCGCAGAACGTCAGCGTTTCCGCCCTTTTAAAACCGCCAAGGGCCATCTCTTCCAGACAAATCTAAAGCATGGGAAAAGCCCAGATTTCAGGGACGGATTCAAAAAAACGTCGACGTCGTGAGGGTTGCTCACCTCTTATTTGCTCCTATATGCGTAAAAATGATCGTTTGCCCTTGATGAACAGGAAAAGAGGACTATACTCATTTGGTTATAAAAAGAACCTTTTATGAATCTCAACAGCGAAATCCTCACCTCCTCAAAAGCGTATCCGAAGGCTACCAATCCCAGCTTGGCCTCCTTTCAAAAGACGAGAATCTCTCCGCTTTGGAAGGGACGATTCTCTCGTTTCTCCGCTACAAAGAAGGATTGGATGCCCCTTCCGACATCGTTCGCCTTCTCCATCTTTCCAAAGGCGATGTCTCGATGGCGGTGACTCACCTTGAAAAAGCCGGCTATCTCTCGAAAACGAAAGATCCTGAGGACAAGCGAAAACAACACCTCACCCTCGAAAAACAAGCCGACCCCTACCTCCAAAAAGTCGATCACATGAGACAGCACTACTTCGCCCAAGTCTTCCAAGGCTTTGACGGAAACGACATCGCGACCTTCAAACATCTGCTCGAAAGGATCTCTACTAATGTCAGCACCCACCACTAATATCTTAGGAACCGGCAACGTCAAAAAGCTTTTGTTCCGCCTTTCGATTCCGACGATCCTCGCCCAGCTCATCAACATGCTCTATAACCTGGTCGATCGGATTTATATCGGCCACATCGAAGGAACGGGAGCGATTCAGCTCACCGCCTTAGGCATCTGCACGCCGCTCATTCTCGGGGTCTCGGCTTTCGCCTACCTCGTCGGGAGCGGAGGCGGACCAAAAGCCTCGATCGCCTCCGGTGAGAAAAACGATGCCAAAGCCGAGAAAATCCTGGCGAATTCCGCCGTCCTTTTGACGATTCTCGGCGTGATTTTGACGATTCTTCTCCTTTGCTTCAATAAACCGATGCTTCTCGCGTTTGGCGGATCGGAGAACACGATCGGCTACGCCCTCGATTACATGAACATCTACGCGATCGGGACCCTCTTCGTCGAACTCACCCTCGGGCTCAATTGCTTCATCGCCGCGATGGGCAAGACCACCACCGCGATGCTCTCGGTCTTGATTGGCGCCGTCCTCAATATCGCGCTCGATCCTCTTTTCATCTTCACCTTCGGGATGGGGGTCAAAGGCGCGGCTTGTGCGACCGTCATTTCTCAGGCGGTATCCTGCATTTGGGTCGTGGCCTTCCTCTTTTCGAAGCACAGCGTTTGGCGGCTCCGCTTCTCCCTCATGGCTCCGAATTGGGCTGAAATCGGCTCTTTGCTTCTTTTGGGGAGCGCGACTTTCCTGATGCAGATCAGCGAGAGCATTTTGACCGTTTGCTTCAATTCCTCGCTCCAGAAATTCGGGGGTGACGTCGCGGTCGGAACGATGACGATCCTCTTCTCCTTGGTTCAACTCTCTTTCTTGCCTTTGACGGGGCTCGGACAAGGCGCCCAGCCTTTGATTTCCTATAACTACGGCGCCAAAAACGCCAGCCGGGTCAGAGAGACCTTCCGTTATCTTTTGATCGTGAGCGTCTCCTTTTCGATGATTTCCTGGGCGTTTCTCATGGCCTTCCCGGAAGGTTTGGCCCATATCTTCACTTCGGACGAGGAACTCCTCAACCATCTGGCCACGCCGGCAAGGATCTATGGCGCCTCGATTGGCTTATTCGGGATTCAGATCGCCTGCCAGCAAACCTTCACGGCGATCGGTGACGCCAAGAGCTCTTTGGCCGCGGCGATCATGCGGAAGTTCATTCTTTTAATCCCCCTCATCTACATCCTGCCTTTGATCTGGACAACGAATCAGGAATACGCGGTCTATCTCGCCGAACCGATCGCGGATTTCTTGGCGGTCTCTTTCACATCCGTCCTTTTCTACATCCAATCGAAGAAAGCGCTGAAACGGATCGAAAACTCATTTCAAACCCCCGAAAAAACGCCACTCGAAAAATAGCAAATTTCCAAAGATTTTTTCTAAACAAAGTCTATTTCTAAGGCTTGCGACCGAAGGAAACCGAAAAAAGAATATCAGTTGCTGTGACTTCTCTTCGCACGCGCGTAGAGGTATGATTATTGCAATTATGAAAAGGGCAAGGGTGTCTTTTCTCGCTATTCTCGGTGTGCTGCTTCTTTCAGGTTGCGGTCCTCAATCGGGGAATTCAGAGAATCATTCTCTTTCTTCGGAAAAAGGAGATTCTCAAGAAACGCCGGACTCTTCCGCTTCGTCAAAAAGCGAAGGTGCTTCTTCCGCCTCTTCCTCGTCTGCCGTTCCGACCAAAGCCACGATTACCAAGAAAAAGATTTCTAACGTTCGCAGCCAAAGAAATCCGTCAACATCCGAATATGCCTGAGGAATCCCAGACTCGAGAAAGGCCGAAAACTTGCAAATTCCTGCCATTTTCCGTTCTCGAGTTTGAAAGAAAAACGCTTAGATTGTTCGGATGCCATCGAATGAATGTCGAAAACCCGGGAGAATTGACGCAAAGGACTTTTTGCTCCCCGTTCAAAGGATATATAATCCCTCGAATGAACGTTGACGGCCATTTTTTTGAAACAAGCTCTGAAAATGACGGCTTAGATACCGCCTTCATAGAAGTTAGGGTAGGCCGTTCATCGAAGCTGGAAGCCTCCTCCGAATCAACTCTTCAACCACGTGGGTTTTTGCTTTAATTGCAGTTCTCGAGCATTCCTTATTTAATTAGGATATGCCTATTCTTTTAAGATTTCCTAAATGACGGAATCGAGAACTCCACCGCTCCGTTCCACCACCGAAGTTCTCGAGTTTGGGCAGATCCTCGAGGAACGTTTTGAAACAAATCGAGACGTTTTGATAAATTGACGATTGCTTTTCGGCCGTTTGTCGGCCCGTTTGAAACGCCCTGAAACAAGGCGAAACAAGCGAACCTCCCCCTTAAAATCCCTCGGACCTCAAATCCATACCGGTTCAAGTCCGGTCCCGGGCACCACAATTTCTGCACCTAGTCAGCTAGGTGCATTTTTTATAAGACAGGTCCCGGGCGCCAAAAGTGAAGAAACCAACAAGTCATAATGACTACTGGCTTTTTTAATGCTTCTTTCGTTCATAATTTCGGCTGATTATTCCTCAAAACGCCCTTTGAAAATCGAGATTTTCAGGATTAAAGTCACGAGTTTACACAGGGGGTTGGGCGACTATCAACACAACTATTCGAAAGCCGTGGAACAAGTAACCACGCGACTTTTGAATATATTTTTCGAATAGACGTAGAATCGTTTTTCTTCCCTATAAAAAACACAAAAACGAATTCACCCATCCATCCATTCGTATTGTCGAGGCTTTTCTTTGTTGTGGGGGTTCGTCATGGTAAAAATACACACGCTTCCCCTTCCGCTGAGTCAACTTCTTCCGTTTCGGCGGTATCGGAAGTCCAAATATTATATTTTACTTGTAGTTTTGAAGGCATCGTCGTCCAATAGAGTAATTATTCTTCCTTCAGGGATGTTTTTATCGGAAATGACAAGATGGCAACGTTCGCTCCATAATTCCATAATGAGGTCGTTGTATCCATGGAAATCAAAATGATCCACTTCTTTGTGATGGATCTTTAGTACATTTTTCTGTTCTATTTTCACAAGGTCATAAGAATAATTCAACTGCAGGATAAACCAATACATCTTAAAAAGAAACTCATAAGCCTGAGCAGGAAAAATCGATTCTTTTGAGTTCAAATAACTAATGTCGTTCTTTAAAATGTCTTTGCAGAATCCTCCAGAAGAAAAAGAGCAAACACAAATGATGTCACCGAGCTGAATTAATGACACGTCTCCGATCGCAAAATCGCAATAATCGAAGCGTTCTTCTTTGCTTTTAAAGATAAAAATCTCATATGGGTCAGCATCAAAAGTCTCGTCATTGATCAAAGCTTGCATAAGGAAATGAATCAGCTGGAAACGATGTAGGGAACTTGGATTAATAATCTTTTTAGCTCCCTGCTCCTTTATGGAATAATTCAAAGTAGTTTCTTTCAATCTAACTGCATAAAAAATCTTGGCAAGCCACCAAACGAGAATGCGCTCGTCTAATGACTTGACCGACTCTAATCCACTGAGCAAAGCGGCTTTGATGGTGTTTTCAAACGCCGCCATTCTTCCTCCGTTACATTCCCTACAACACGGAATCGTCAATTGTCGATAAGGGAATTTTTCCCCGTTTACCAGGCTCAAGTTATCATCGTACAAAGAACATTTCTGAAGAAGCCACTTAGGGAAAACGTGCTCTTTTGTTACGTTTGTTTCTAATAATGGTTTCCCACACATAAAGCAGACTGTTTGTTGTTCGTTCTTCATATTTCCTTTTTTTAACAGACAAGCTATCCTCAGCTGAGTGATTTGGTTGTTCTTTTCGTTTGAGTTTTTAGCATTATGCCTTCAGTCGCCTTTGACTATTAATTCAATATTATGACAACACTTTCTGTGGCTTTGAACTGCTAACCTCTAAGTAGACAGTCACGCATTCCTTCGCATACGGGGATGACGGGATTGTGGACAAGGAGGCTTTCGTTATGAGCAGGCTCTCGAAGGGGGAGAGGCTCGAAGTCGGCAAAGCTTTGCACGACAAGAGCCTCTCCTTCGACGATGCCCACGCGAAATACGGCGTCGGGCAGACGTGCCTCTACATGTGGCTGAGGGAATGCGGGCGGTCCGTCGGGGCCGCGGCCCCGGCGAAGCCGGCCAAACAGGAGGCCCCGTCGGATTATTCGGCGATGAGCAAGGACGAGCTGATCCGCGAGCTGATGAAGAAGGGCATCGAGGCCGCGCGCCTAAAAAAGGCTATGCGGCGGAAGGGAGCGGCACGGAAAAGGTGTTCGTTTCTACAAGCGGCAGGAATACCAAGCGATCGTGGGGCTGCCGGGGAGGTGGCCCGTCCAGGCCCTCTGCCGCGAGATGCCGGCCAGCCGGAGCGGGTTCCACGAATGCCGTTCCCGGCGGGCCGATGCTGGGGGCCCGCCCCCTGCATGGGCCTTGAAACCATCTTCCACACGGACCGCGGCTCGGTGTACTCTTCGAAGGGCCACGGCGAAATCCTCCGGCCATATGATACCGCAAGGACGATGCCCGACCCCGGGACGCCGACCCAGAACGGGGCGATGGAAGCCATAAACGGGTGGCTCAAGACCGAGCTTTTCGCCGATTTCGGGATCGCCGGGTCGGACGACGTCCCGAAGCAGGTCGCCGATTGCGTGAGGTACTTCAACGGGGGCAGGCCGATGTGCTGCCTGGGATATCTGACCCCGAAGCAGCACGAGGATGCCCACGAAAAGGAGGCCGGTGCCTCCAAAACCCAAACGACCTGTCTGCGATTGCCGTCGGCGCGTCTACAACTGCCGGCGATTGTGTCTACTTATCGTTGACTTCTGCAAATTACCGGTCCTGTCTATCCGGGAATTGGAACATGCCCATTTCGCTTCTTTAGATTCAAAGTTCATCGTCGTCGAGGAAAAGGACGACGCGATGTATCTCTTCATCGATGTCGATGATGGGCGCCCGTTTTACACTAGACTCATCGATGAGGAATTCTTATTCTTCATCCCTTGCGTGGTCGAGGAGCTCAAAGCTCTGGGGGCGCTATTATGATCAAGCGCTTCCATCTCGACTGGGCGGCGATGTCCGTTCTTAAGAATAGCGGCAAGGTCTCAATCACCGCGAACGGGAAATACTCGAATCCGCAGCGGCGCAAGCCTGATTACTTAATCCGTCTGAACTCCGATGGTTCCGCCTGGATCTATTGCCAGTACGACGGTAAATTAAATGGCTACGAGGATTACGACGTCGACCTCAATTGGAAGGAATGCCGGGTCTTCCTGAAGGAGAAGCCTTGAATCCTGAAGAAGATTAAGCGATGATCGCTTTCATGCTTAAGCCGGCGGCCTATTCCTTCCTCTAGGCGATGAACTGCGTCTTCGTCGACCGTCGCGGATTCAAGGTCGATCTCAAAAGCGCCGCTTTCATGATCGTGAAGTCTTGGCGAGGCAAATACTCGTTCTGGGCCTTTACCCTCAACGATGACCGAAAGAAGATCCCGGTTCAACACTTCCATCACGCGACCGAGATCATCAAAGCCAAATCGAAGCGAAAGCGGGATGTACGAAAATGACGCTCTTGTGATTTACCTAATTGACGGTAATGGCGAGTGGATTGATAATAATTATACCTATTCGGGGATATTCCCTAGGAGTTATAGATGAAATTAAAAGCGTTTCTTGTTGGCGTCATTGGTTCATTTTTAGTTTTGGCAGGTTGTGGGGGAACAGGCACGAGCCAGGATTCCTCTTTGACGCCTGAAAGTTCGTCGAGTTCTTCTCTACAAAGTTCGGCTTCATCCAAAGAGTCCTCGTCTTCTTCTCCCGTAACCATTTCTTCGGCTTCATCTTCGTCCTCTTCGTCGTCCTCGTCTTCCTCCTCGCCCGTTTCCTCTTCTTCGAGCGTTGTCCAGGAATATCTCATCACCTTCCTGAACTGGGACAACAAGGTTCTTCAGTCCACGAATTGGAAGGAAGGAGAAACCCCGCTTTGTCTTGTGGCCGCGAGTCGGGCTTCCGATACCCAATACGCTTATTATTTCTCGGGCTGGTCTCCTTTGATTGTCCCGGTGGTGGGGCCGGCGAATTACATTGCGACCTTTAAGCAGAGCCTGCAGTCCTACAAGATCACTTTCTTGAACTGGGATCTCACCACATTCATGTCCCTCTATTTCGATTATGGGAAGACTCCCACCCTCGTCTCCAAACCGACTCGACCTTCCGATGCCACCTACCAATATGACTTCACCGGTTGGTCGCCCGAACTCGTCCCGGTCGTGGGGCCCGCGACTTACACTGCGCAATTCAAACAAGTCCCGCTCGAAGTGGTCACTTACGAGATCACCGATATGAGCGTGAGAGTCTTCGCCAGTTCCTCCGGTTCCGTTTGGGTCTGTACGATCGGCGAAGTCACCAATACCGGGAACGTTGATTTGTATTTACGCTCCGGCACGATTGATCTCAAAGATGACGCCGACAAATTGCTCGAATCGTGTCAGTATGTTTCCGTCTATCCACAAATCATTTCGCCGGGGGAGAAGGCTTACTATCAGGAATCGACTACCGTCGATGGCATTACCGCTGAGACTACGGTTAACGCCACTCTCCATACTTCCGCCGCCAAATCGGTGATTGCCAAAACCGCTTTGCCGATCAGCGATGTCAGCCTCAAAAACGTGACCTTTTGGGGCGTAGGGGCGATCGGAATGGTCACCAACAATACCGCCAACGATTCAAGTAGTGTTTATGTTGTGGTGGTCCTCTATAACCAAGCGAACCATGCCCTTGGTGTCCTTTTTGATATCTTGACCGTCAAGGCCGGGGAACAAATTAGTTTCAGCGCCTCGACGATAATGCTACCGCCAGAAGTCACTGCCGAGAGCGTCGATCATTTCCAAACCTATGGTTACGTTCGCGCATACTTTAATTCATAAAGTCTAAGTCAAAGGGAGGGAAAAAGGCTCCAGAGAGTTCGCGGAGCCCTGAACCCGATAGGGTTTGTTTCCTTAATGGGTTCAACTAAAGCAAAAGTGTGTTTCAGAAAAATGCGTTGAAAGCTACTAAATTAATAGTGGAGTCGATAAGAGGGTCCGCCAGAATCCTCTTTTTCGTTTGACGGTTATCCGCCAAAACTCGAAAAGGCGATATGGAGACAGGACGTTGTACGGATCGCCGTGCCTCCTCCCCCAAATCTGCCGTTTGCCGTTGGCCGAGGATGGAAACGGATAAAACTGTTGACTCAAGTGTGGTGGTCCTAAAATTACCCCCCCTTTTATTCGGTAGAGCCTTTTTATTTCCATGGGGCACAAAATGCCCCTTTTTGATTGCACGCCTCAACTCCTTTTGAATTTTCTTATTCGATGGTTTCTATACTTTTAACTATTCTTTTAAATACTATTTGCATATTTTTATGTACATCTAGGATATTGGCAGAGCCGATTAGAGCAAAGCCTGCGCTACCCGAAATAGGAAATAGGCGCCCTCGGACTTCGCCAGTCGGCTCTCGAAAGTCACCTTAATAAAAAGAAAGGAGGTGGAGCTAATGTCTAGAACCGATTACTCGCATGGTCTGATCAAGGCTAACAAAGACATCGATGCCCTGCAAAAATCCGTCGGCCCGTCCCGGTCGCAATCGATCGCGGAACGACGCCACGATAAAGCAGATGGCCGCATGTACCACTGTCTGGCTTCTGGATCGAAGGCCAAAGCGGACTTCAATCGTAGCCAGGCGATGGGGTATGGGATGTATACCCATACCAGTAAAAAGCTCAAACCATGAGGTTACCGTTCATATAGCCTGTCGCCGATCCGATTCTGAATCCGATCCGTCAACAAAAGCAAAACAAGCTTTAAGGAAACAAACAAAACATGTCTGAAGAAACAAACCGGAATACAAACCCGAAGCGAAAGCTGAAGCCAAAGCGGACGATCCGAACCGCATCAACTCGATCGAATGGATCACCGAACGTGAGCTTAAGGCGATGCATGAAGCCGAATGCCGCATCACCCGGGAACGGATGACCACTCGTCAAAGCGAGATTGACCGCGAAATGTACTTCGCCGCCATCTACTTCGACAAGACTCGCACCGTCTCCCACCACGTGAACCTGAACGCTCAGCAATGGGCCCTCATCGCGACCTACCTCGACAAGTCTTACATGCCCGATCAATTCGAATCGACCTGCCGCGTCCGAACCATCAAGACGAACTGGGACGAGAAACGTTCCGGCTACGCCCTCGATGTCTACTTCAACGAGAAGGTCAAGATGTCCTTCAATCTCAACAAGACCGGCTTCTTGGCTCTCTACCAGATGAGATTCGAAAAAGGCCTCATCGACAAGAAGTACGCCCCGTTAGAGCGGACTCCCGGAAAAGCCGAAGCCTCGGAAGAGGAAAAGGCTGATCTCGACGAGAAAGCCGCCTTTTGACGACACCGGGGGAAGAAGGATCATGACCTTACTTCCCCCACCACTATTAGCCCTATCTAGGGGCCTTCAAAAATCCTCTCCATCGTCTGAATGAAAGGATCTTCGAAGGCGAGAACACATACGGAGGTTCGCCAATGAACCAATCTACAAAACAAATCCTTATCTTTGCTGGATGCTTCCTTCTGATCGCAGGTGCCAGAACTGGCGCCTATTTCGGTTTAAGTGCGATCCAAAAGGTGGTCACCAGCAGCTTCGTTAAATCAAACAGCACTTCATCTACTGGCCAGTCCGCTAGCTCGAAAACCGTTAGCGAGGGGTCAACCAGTACGTCGGAAACATCCCAATACGTGACTGATTCCCCTACGCTGACGGGAAATAAATTCACGATCAAATTCGTCATCAAGGAAACCGATGGCGACTTCGGAAGAAGGGAATAATTCCGTATAAGGCGATTGGAAGAAAGATCTATATCCAGCGAGCGGATGTCAAAAAGCTGCTCGGAATGATTGAAAAGGAGGAAACGAATAATGGCAAATGAGATGGTTCCAGGATGCCTCATTAAGAAAAGAGGCAATTATTACGCGGTCCTTTTCATTGATGATGGGAAAGGGCACAAAAAGCACAAGTGGGTCAGCCTCAGCCTAAAGGCTGCCGGAAACCATGCAAGGGCTTTGACGCTCCTCGAGGAGGTCAGAAAAGAATACTCTGAGAAGGGAGCTAACTGACATCGCCCCAAAAAACGGAAAAGCATCCCAAAAGAGCCGAAAAGCCCTCGGGAAATGCCATCCTTTGGGTTCTACGGCGAGTTCTACCGCGATCCCATTTTTGCCAGGAGCCACCGCCACAATCAGCTAGTTCCGCTTTGAGTTCTAGTGCGAAAAGGGCGAAAAAGTTCTACGGAAAGTTCTACTGCGATTTTCAGCCCTTTTTGAAACCTCGTGAAACGCGGTGAAACAAAAAACGGCGCTTTTCTCGTTTTCGGGGTCGTTTTTTGAAACATAGTGAAACTCTTTGCAGCTTAGTGAAACATTCGGTAGGATGGCTTAAAATCCCTCGAATGTATAATTCATACCGGTTCAAGTCCGGTCCCGGGCACCAAAGTAGAAATTCCATATTCCAGCGATGGGATATGGTTTTTGTTTAAATGAAAAGATTACTTTTTTGCTAGTGACAACTCAAATATTCACTTTTTCAAAAACATAAAATTCTTGAGTAAATGGCTGAAAATCCTGAAACAACGATGGCTTGGGCTTTGAGGAACGAAAAGAGAAACAACATGAAACATAGCGAAACGTTGTGAAACGCGTTTAATGAGGATTCAAGAGATTATTTTCCATTCAAGGGATGAGAAATCCTTTGACTCATCAGGCTGAAATGAAGAAGACAACACGTTCTGAAAATCGCTTTCATTCCTAGGAAGAAGAATTCTTGAGAAAAATCAAAAAACATCCAAAACCAGATCGGTCAAAGAATAGGACGTGATTCTCTTCTTCACGAGATTGGGCCGAAGAAATCCGTTCTTTGCGAGGGCAGCCGACCAGTTGGCGATCGTCCGGGCGGACACCTGCAAAGGCTTGGCCAACTCAATTGGCTTGAAAATCTTGATGTTCTTTTTGAAAAGATAGGAAAGAAAGTCCTTTTCTTTCGCGGAAAGATAAGAAAAGCTGGCTTCCCCCGCTTTTGCGGCCTCGGAGCTGACGCTCAAAACAACTTTCGCGGAATAAAGCTCTACCATCCGCAAGAAGTAATTGGCCCAAATTTCGGGATGAGGAGGGTCGTTCCGCCCGTCGTAATAAAGGGCGGGAAGCCCCATCTGGAGGGAGCGGTAATACTCATCGATGTCAAACGCAAAGTACTCTTCAAGGGAAGAGAGGTTCTCAAAATCGTAGCCGTAATAGGATAAAACGTAGTCCGAGAGAAGGCGGGCGGTCCGGCCGTTCCCATCCTCGAAAGGGTGGATCGTCACAAGTTGATAATGGGCGATCGCCGCTTTGATGAGAGGATGATCGTCGGAGGTGGTCAAATAAGCGACAAGTTCATTTAAAAGAGGAAGGATGTCCTTGCTTTCGGGCGGGATGTAATCGGGATTGCCGCTCTTGTCGTCATAGACCGCGAAGAGGACCCCGGCGGGCATCGGGGACCGGATGCCGATCTTTTCTCGGCTCTCGCCCGCAACCACCAAGGCTTGAATCTCGAGGATGAGCTTGAGCGAAATCGGCTCTTTCTGAGCCAGTTTCCCCTCGATGAGGTTGAGGGCCAGATAATAGTTTTTGATCTCCTGCTCGGGGCTCAAGAGATGCCGCTTCGCCTCAATGGCTTCCTCGGCCTGCTCATAACTTAAAGGATTGCCTTCGATCTTGTTCGAGGCATAGGAACTTTTCTTCTTGCTGCTCTTACGAAGCTTATTCGAAAGCGCCTGCGGCACATGAACGCCCGAAAGTTTCGTCCGGTTGGCCTCGATCCGGAGAAGGGCGTTGAGAATAACGTTGGTAATCGCGATTTTTATCATCGCCTATAGTATACAGGAAAGAGGCTTTTCCACCAAGGAAAATTTCCTTATTTTTTCCTTATTTTTTCCTTATTCCAAAAGGGCGGAGGCAAGTTTGGCGGCGGAGAGGCGGTTCTGCCCATCGTCGAAATGGCCGTAGACGGATTCCGTCGTCACGATGCTCGAATGGCCGAGCCAACGCTGGATGTCCTCCATCGGAACCCCCTCATAGCGGAGCAAGCTGGCGCAGCTATGCCGGAGATCGTGGAAGCGGATGTGCCGAAAGCCATTGAATTTGAGGAACTCCGAGAATTTCTGGGTGATCCAGCCACGCTTCGAGGAGATCGGAGATCAGGATGGGCTTCCCACCGAGAAGCTTATGGAATCCCGTCGCCGTTCGCTGGTCTTCGGGAACAGCCTCCAGGCCAGGGAGCTTCCCCTCCTCCCCGAGATTGATCGTCCCTTCGGCGATCCCATTTTGTAAGCGGGAGAGCATTCGCTCGGCCTTGCGGAGCGAGCCTGCCATCTTCATCCCGGTCGCCACCCATTTTTGAATCGGCTCCCCCGTATCGCGGTGAAGATAAAGAACGATGTAATAGCGGCCTTTCTTCCTTCTTATCCAACCCGGTGGAATCATCTTGGACATCCTTGTGTCCTCCTTTGAAAATAAGGATAAAGGAAAATCAAAGAAAAATGGGTTGGTGACAGTAAGGGGACGATAAACGAAGCGGATTTTCTTTCTTCTTTCCGTAGAGGAACGAAGTGCAAAAGGTTGGCTTTTGTTTTCCCTTTTTCTTCTATACTGAAAAAGAAGCGGGAATCCTTATCCCGCCTGGAAAGAAGAAGTGCCATGAAAAAGAATCTTTTGGTTTTGTCTTCGCTCATTTTGATCGGAACGCTCGCCTCGTGCGCCGCCTCGACGCCCGCGACGCCGAGTTCGTCCCTCCCCACTACCTCGAGCGCTCCCCTCTCCGTTGAGCGGAAAAGCGCGGTCGAGTATATCGGCGGCCCCACCGCCAAATCGACGATTGATCTATGCTTCCTCAATGGGGTCAAGGACATCCCCTTTCTTGAGATGGCGGACGTCGCCACCGAGCTGCTCAAGATCGGCCCGCTCCTCTCTTCGAGTTATACGCTGACGCCGGCTTATCAAGATGGGGTCTACACTTTAACGTGGGAAAACGGCGCTTCGGTCGTTTTCGATTTCAACCAAAAGACCCTCACCTACAACGCCTTCGATTATTTCTTCGCCACTTCCGCCGCCGAGACCGGGATCGATGTGGTCGGCCTCACCGGCTTCAACAGTAAGAATGAGCCCAGCCTAATCGAGCGCGAGAAGACCGATTCGTCCTATCGTTCCGGCCCCGCCTCGATCACGATTGCCCTCGGGGAGAAAGGGATTCCGCTCTACCGGGATGGCGCTAAGGCCTATCTCCCGCTCCAGACCTTCAGCGACTTCCTCATTTCGCCGAACCCGATCTTCTACGCCTACAATGGCGCGGATGTTTTCATCGGGACCGGCTCGACGGATGACAACAAATACACCGATCTTTATTACACGATGACGCCGAGCCAGCGGAGCGAGGCCCTCGCCGATTTCACCTACACGGAATTCGCGGCGATGTTCGACACTTTCTATGGTTTAAAAGACGTGAAGCATATCGATAGTTTCGACACCTTCGTCACGAATCTCGGCCTCAAAGCGGATCTGACCTCGCTCGAGGCGAAATCCGCCGACGTCGCCCTCGCCAAACTCGCCTATTCCTATCTGGGCGATCAGCACACGAAATACCTGAGCAATTCGCCTTATCTAGGCAAGGATGTGACCATCAAGAAAGAAGACTATTGGTCTTCCGAATGCCACGATATGTATACGCGGGTCGATGGGCTGAAAGCGGCCCGAAGCGCCGCCTATCCGGCCATGCCATTCTTCGAGATCGTCGGGGACACCGCCTTCTTCCAGTTCGATACTTTCGCGATCGGAGCGGGCGAAAGCTATTACACGACGGAGCCATCGCTTTCTTCGACGGACTCCTTGGGCCAGATGCTCTACGCCCACAAACAGATCTTGGCGGCTGGCAGCGCGGTCAAAAACGTCGTGATGGATCTTTCTTGCAATACCGGCGGCCAGGCGGATATGGCGGCCTTGGCCTCGGCTTGGTTCCTCGGCGAAAGCGTGATCGCCGTCAACAATACCTGCTCCGGGAGCGAGGCGATGAACGCCTATCGCGTCGACGCCAATCTCGATCATAAATTCGACGCCAACGATACCTTGGGGGACCGCAAACTCTATTGCCTCACCTCGCGGGCGAGCTTCTCGTGCGGCAACCTCTTGCCGAATCTCTTCAAGAATTCGGGCAAGGTCTCTTTGATCGGACAGAAGTCGGGCGGCGGCGCCTGCGTGGTCGCTCCTTTATCGCTCGCCGATGGGACGATCTTCCGGATTTCAGGAGCCCGGCGGCTCGACACGGTGAAGAACGGCACCTTCTACCCCATCGACCAAGGCGCCGACCCGGACTATGCCATCACCGATCTCAGCTTCCTTTATCAGAACAAGCGGGCGGATCTCGTCAATTACATCGATTCGCTCCACTAATTTCTCACTCCGCAAAAGGGATGGCCGCCAACGCGAAAGGCGATGAGGCCCCCTTTGTTTTTTTATGGGGCCAAAAAAGAAAACCCTCCGCTCTCGCATTTTCCTCGCGCAAGCGCATTTCTTCTTTTCCACCCTATCAAATCAGGGATTTCTCTTTTCGTAAGTGGCTACTTAGTAAGTAGCGTCTTACTAAATAGCGTCCAATAAAACACCGAGGCAATGCCCCAGGTGCTTTGGAGAAAAAACCGGTCATTCATCTATTAAATAAGGATAAAAAGAACGTAAACCCACCCGCTTTTTGCCCCGATAAAGCAGCCATTTAAGAGAAATAACGTTCGGAAATTAACTAAAAGCGTGATTTTGTTTACTTTATTGGTTTATAGTTAGGATAAAAGAGGAAAACTCATGAGCAAGAATGTCAAGATGGCAGACATTGCGAAACATCTCGGCGTTTCCATCGTTTCGGTATCGAAAGCTCTCGCGGGCAAAGACGGTGTGAGCGCAGAGACGCGAAAACAGATCTTGGAAACGGCGGACGAACTCGGCTACGTCAAGATCCATGATTCGCTTTCTTTAACGGAACGCAAGACCATCGTGGTTGTCGTGGCCGCCCGTTTCTTCGGGGATAGTTCCTTCTATTCCAATATGTATAACGAACTCTTGCAAAAACTGAATAACGACGGATTCACCACCGTCCTCGAGATCGTTTCGCGGATCCGTGAGGATAGCGCCGCGGTCCCTAACAGCGTCACCAACCCCGAAGTCGTCGGCGTCATCTTCATGGGGGAAATCTCCCGCGATTTAATCCGGGCGATCGCGAAAACCTCGCTTCCTTTTGTCTTCCTCGACTTCTATGATCCTTCTTTCAAGGTGGATTCCATCGTGAGCGATAGCGCCTATGGGTCCTTCTCACTTACGCAGCACCTCATCGATAAAGGGCTCAAAAACATCGCTTTCGTCGGCTCCATCGCTTCCACCTCTTCAATCATGGACCGCTACCTCGGTTATTACCGGGCCATGGTCCTCGCCGGTTTGAAAGAGCATGTCCAAGCGATTGAAGACCGCGACAAAGAAGGCAATTTCATCAAATTGACCCTGCCGAACGCCCTGCCGGAAGCTTTCGTCTGCAATTGCGATGAAATCGCCTTCCGCCTCATCCAGCAATTGCGGGACTTAGACCAGAAAGTTCCCGAAGATGTCTCCGTCGTTGGCTTCGATGGATCGAACATTTCTTTGATCTCGACCCCTGCCATCACAACGTATAAAGTCGACATCGTGGCCATGAGTGAAATCACCTCTTCCCTCATCATCCGCATCGCCAAGAAAAAGAAAGTAACGCCTAAACGATCCGTGGTCCAAGGCGAGCTAATCCTACGCGCCTCCTCACGATAAGACCTATCTCCTAAAAAAGCGCTTACATAAGGTAAGCAAAAAAATTACTTAAATACTTAAATTTACTTAAATTAGTTTTAATTAAAATAGATAGAAATCGAAGATATTTGACAATGGAAACGCTTACAACTCCCTGTTGACAACCTAAATAAAGGTAATTATTATCATGTTAGGTAAATTGAAACACATTTTTACCTAAAAAGGAAAGGGAAGAAAATGAAAAATTCTCAAAAGCAGTTCGTTCTCCTCGTTGCGTCCTTGGGTGCCGTCAGTGCCCTAGCAGGATGCAACAACGCCAGCGCCACCGATGAGGCTGTCACGATCAACTTCATCACCAACCGCACCGATCTCGACACCGATGGGACCTACACCAAGTACATCGCCGCCTTTAATAAGGAAGAAGGGTGTGGCAAGATCACCGTCAAAGTCGAATCCATCAAGGATTACGAAGGAACCATCAAAAAACGGATGCTCACCCACGACTATGGCGACATCTTGATGATTCCGGAAATCGATGCCAACGCGCTCTCGAGTTATTTTGCCGATTTGGGCAGCGCGGACGATTTCATCGCCACCAAGAAATACAATGATGCCTATCTCTACAAGCGCGCCTTCTTGGGGGAGATCTATGGCTTGCCCTACTTGAACAACGTCACCGGCATCGCCTATAACAAAGCCGTCTTCAAAGCGGCCGGCGTCGATGCGGCAACCTTGTCCACGCCCGATAAGTTCTTGGCCGCTTTGCAAGCCGTCAAGGACAAGGTCAAGACCTGCACCAATCCGTATTACACCAATTCGCACGATGGCTGGTGCTCCAACCAATGGGAAGACCATTTCCAAGCCGGCATCCTGAAAGGCGATGCCGATTACAACAACAATCTCCTGCCGTTCGATAAGAACGTCTGGAAGAAAAACTCCAACGATACCCACTACGAAGGAACCAAGCTTTTCTTCGACATCGTCGCCAAAGGGCTTTGCGAAAGCGACCCGGCGAGCACCGATTGGGAAACCTCCAAAGTGAAGATCGGCCACGGGGAAATCGGCTGCATGGTCATGGGCAACTGGTGCATTACGCAGCTCCAAGAAGCCGCAAAGAAGAACAACGATGATCCGGCCAATATCGGCTATATGCCCTTCCCGATGACGGCGACGGATGGGAAGCAATACGCGGCCAGCGGCAGCGACTACTGCTATGGCATCAACCGCTACAGCAGCGCGGCGAAGATCGCGGCCAGCAAGAAGTTCATGACCTTCATGATCGAGAAGTCGGGTTTGGCCGTTGCTCAGGGCGGCATCTCCATCATGAAGAGCGATGCGCTGCCGACCACGCTCGAAGCCTTCAAGAACGTCACCTACCTCGTGGCCAATCCGGCCACCGCCGATAACGCATCGGCTCTGGCGGATCAGCAAAAGAATTCCGATATCACCTTATACGATAACGGCGTTCGCTTTGGCCAGGTCTTAGCGGCAGCCCAAACCAGCGGCGACTATGCGGCTAAGCTGGCGGCCTTCGACACCGTGATGGCCGACTACAACACGAAATGGGCCGCGGCGATTAAATAAGCCGATCGGATCAGTTTCCCCCTAGGGCCTATCCCCTAGGGGGCTTCGAAGATAGAGGAGGTGGATATGGAAAGCACCTTAGCTGAAAAAAAGCGCGTAAAACGCAACCGTCATCCCTCGAATAAAACAAAATTCGAGAAGATCGTTCTCATTTTCGTTTTTTTGCTCATCCCGGTGAGTTTGTTAATCCTCTTCACCTATTATCCGCTCGCGAGCATGATCAACTACAGTCTTTACGATTGGCGGATGCTTTCGGCGAGCGCACCGACTCTCGTCGCTTTTACAGCGAAGGACAACTATCTCAAGTTCTTTACCAACAAAGAATATTGGTCAGTCTTGCTCGTCTCCCTTTTCTACCTCATCGGATCCTTCATCCAGATCGCCCTCGCCTTATTCTATGCGGCGATCTTCTATTGGAAGCCGAAAGGCGGCAAGTTCTTTAAGGGGGTGATGTTCTTGCCCTCCTTGCTCAATGGTGTCGCCATCGGCTTGATGTTCCTTCTGATCTTCCGTTCGAGCGATGACGGTGGCGTCATCAACACGATCATCAAACACGTGAGCGGGGCGAATGGTAGCGAAAACGACATCAAGTTCTTCTCGAGCTTATTCTTGGCAAACACCATCTTGACCTTCGTCTCCATCTGGCGCTACATGGGCAACAACATGGTCATGTTCGCCGGTTCGATGGAATCGATCTCCAAGGATCTCTTCGAAGCCGCCCAAATCGACGGGGCCAATCGATGGCAGCAATTCATTCACATCATTTTGCCCGCCATCAAAAACATCATCTACCTGAATCTGATTTTAGCGGTCAATGGCGCCTTGCAGGTCTATGAGATCCCGATGATCATGCAACCGACCAATTCCTATACGCAAACCTTCATCATGAAAACCCTCGACGTTGCTTTCGTCAATGGCAAAATCGGCCTCGGAAGCGCGATGGGCATCTGCTTGCTACTCTTGGTCGTCTTCATCGCCATCCTGCAAAAGATTCTGGAAAAGAAGGGGGATAAATGATCATGACATCCCCTGCTTTCATGGCAAAAAAGCCCGTCGCGGTCCGCGACCGGAGCGTCGGCCACCTCGTTTGGGTCATCATCGAATACCTCGCCCTGGCGATCGGGGCGCTGGTGGCCTTATTCCCTCTCTATGTTCTTTTGGTCGCCAGCGTGAAGAGCAATGCCCAGATCACCTACAGCAATCCTTTGCTCTTCCCCGACGTTTGGCATTGGGAGAATTTCTCCACCGCCTGGTTCTTCAACGCCAACAGCTCGTCCACCAGCGAATCGATGGGGATGGCATTCCTCTATACCGCGGCGATCACCGGGGTGTCGGTCTTCCTGAGCGTCCTCTTCGGCTCCTTTGTCGCCTATGTTCTTTCGCGATTCGACTTCAAGGGCAAAAAGATCGTCAAAGTCCTCTTTTTGCTCGCCTCTTTCATCCCTTCGATCACCATTCAGATCTCGATTTTCCAGCTCATCAACCAGATCAATCTCTTCAATACGCCTTGGGCGATCATCCTTCTCTATTCCGGGACCGACATCGTCTCCATCTACATTTTCTTGCAGTTCCTCGACAATGTCCCGAAGGAGCTCGATGAAGCAGCCTTGGTGGATGGCTGCAATTATTTTCAAATCTATGGGCGGATCATCATGCCGGTCCTCCGCCCCGCCATCGCGACCGTCTGCATCATCAAAGGCGTCGCCTTCTATAACGAATACTATATCCCTTCGCTCTATTGGAGCGACCATTACGTCATTTCGACCTACCTCGACAAGATGGTCGGAGCCTTTGGGACGAGTTGGGGCGCCGTCAGCGCCGCCGCCGTCATCGCCATCGTGCCGACCATCATCATCTTCTTGCTCTTGCAGAATCAAATCTACAGCGGCCTCACCAACGGGGCCGTGAAATCGTAATCAGGAAGGAAAACCCCGCTTTTATGAAAAACATCATCGTCAATGGCTATGCCTTAGCCAACATCCCCTTCGAAGAAAGAAAAGAAGCCTCTTCATCGCCTTTATGGCGCTGGAGCGGCAACCCTTTGACGAAAAGAAACCCGACCGCGAACATCGCCCGGATCTTCAACTCGGCCGTCGTCCCTTTTCAAGGGGGATTCATCGGGGTTTTCCGCGGGGAGCAAACCAATGGCATCCCGCTCCTTTATTTAGGCCGCTCGCCGGATGGCTTCCGCTGGAGCTTCGACGATAAGCCCATCCATTTCGTGAATAAAGCAGGCCAGCCTTACGAGCCGCTTTATGCCTATGACCCACGCCTCGTGAAAATCGAAGAGACCTATTACATCCTTTGGTGCGGGGATTTCTATGGGGCGGCGATCGGCTTGGCGGCCACCCAAGATTTCCAGAGTTTCACCCGCTACGAGAACCCCTTCATCCCCTTCAACCGGAACGCTGTCCTGTTCCCACGAAAGGTCAATGGCAAATTCTTGCTGCTTTCCCGGCCCAGCGATTCGGGCCATACCCCCTTTGGCGATATCTTCCTCAGCGCGTCCCCGGATTTGGAGTACTATGGCCACCACCGCCACGTGATGGGCCCTTCCCGCGAATGGTGGGAATCGCTGAAAATCGGAGCGGGCGCCGCGCCGATCGAGACGAGCGAGGGCTGGCTCCTCTTCTACCATGGCGTTGCTTCCACCTGCAATGGCTATGTCTATTCCTTAGGGGGCTGCCTGCTCGATTTGAACGAACCCTCGAAAGTCCTTTATCGCTCGAGCAATTACTTTCTCACGCCCGAAGAGCCGTATGAAGAAAAAGGCTTCGTCAACAATGTTTGCTTCCCCTGCGCCTGCTTGGTCGACAAAGACAGCCAGCGCTTGGCCTTGTACTATGGCTCGGCGGACAGCTATGTCAGCCTCGCCTTCGGCTACGTCGATGAAATCGTCGCCTACATCAAATCCCACAGCGTCACGACAGCGGCAGACTGCGAAGAGGGCCTCCGTTAATTTATGGATCTCGTCACGGAAGCCACCCGAGATATTCAGGAACGCATCTTCCCGTTTTGGGCTGGCTTGCTCGATGAAAAGCATGGGGGATTCATCGGCAAGGTCAACTTTGATCTGAAGCGCAAAGAAACCGCTCATAAAGGGGTGATCCTCAATTCGCGCATTCTCTATTTCTTCAGCGAATACGCTCGCACATTCCAAGACCCGAAAGCCGTCTTGTGCGCACAGCAGGCCTATCGGTTCATGAGCGAGTGTTGCTTCGACCCCGTCAAAGGCGGGCTCTATTGGAGCCTCGACTATCAAGGGAACGTTTTCGATTCGACCAAGCACGGCTATAACCAAGCCTTTGGCATCTACGCGCTGTCTTCCTATTATGCCCTGAGCCAGGACCGCGAAGCCTTGACGAAGGCCTTGGGGCTCTACCGCCTTTTGGAAACGACTTACCGTGCGAAAGACGCCCCCCATTATTACCAGGAGGCGATGGACCGGGACTTTCAGCCCCTCGCCAATGACAAGCTCAGCGAAAACGGGGTCAGCGCGAGCCGGACCATGAACACCGCCTTGCACCTTTTGGAGGCCTATACCGCTTTGGCGAGAGTCTCCGAGGATGGCGAGGTTAAGCACTCGCTCGAAGACCTCCTCCGCCTCTTCCGGGACAAAATCTACAACCCCCGCCAAAACCGCCTCGAGGTCTTCTTCGATCCCGCCTATCATTCCTTGCTCGATCTCGATAGCTACGGCCACGACATCGAAGCCGCCTGGCTGTTAAGCGAAGCCACCGCCTTCACCGACGATATCTCGCTGAAACAAGAGATCGCCGCGATCAGCGAAGCCTTGGTCCTCCATGTGATGAAAGAGGGCTATCGCCC
>Ga0183095_10589_pt1 | contig 90716 bp, 105 predicted proteins | sample BioMet4_FD_130346 | JGI IMG/M metagenome (GOLD analysis project Ga0183095, IMG submission 130346) | Microbial communities from bioreactor (seeded with sewage sludge) at LBNL, California, USA - Biofuel metagenome 4 (v2) (version 3) | ecosystem: Engineered > Bioreactor > Anaerobic > Unclassified ...
TCCATGCCGGACGAGGAGCCCGAGTGGAGCGAGCTTGGCCGTAAGCGCTATGCCGCCGCGCAGACGGACGCAAAGGCCCCCAAGACGACATCGGAAACCGTGACGGAGTAGATGATGATTCGCCGGGTGGAGGGCGTAATCTTAATTTGGTCTCCAGTTTAGATTACGCCCTCCAAATGGCAGCATAGGAAAACGGTCCAGGATTCCCATCGCAGCCCCCCGGGTGGCTGGACCAACCGGGGGTTCTCGATGGAACCATGTCATCCGAGAGAGATACCTACTCTTCCGCCCACTGTCGATGACCTCTGCCAAGGTCTCGACAGCCTCCTGCTCCTCCTCGCCCTTGACGCTGGCGCTAGTTCCCCAGTCGTGCCAATCTTCACGTCCGATGCGAGCTTGGGACGGCCTTGATGGAGGTCATGGGCGGACGAATATGGTACCCGGCGACATTAGCAAAGACGGTCTCCTCTGGATACGTACCATCTCCCTTACGCACATGCACCTATTGATACTGACTTGCACATTTTGAGTCGACCGGGCCTATCGCGACCTATATCATCTCGTGGACGGCCTCATGCAGACGTCTACGATCCGCCGGGTCCTCGGAGTTGTAGTGCCTCGAGTTGACGATATACTCTTCAATCTTATCGAGGTTTTCCTTGGTTGGCTCGATACCGAGCTCGGCAAGCGTGAGCGGCATGTCCATAGAGCGCATATACTCCCTGATCTCGTCCTCCTTGTCTTTGAGACCGTTGAAGTAGAGCTGACAGAACAGCCCTACAGCAACAATCTCGCCGTGGATGGCGCCAGCAGCCTCCTTGGTGAATAGAGTTCGCACACCATCGTAGATGACATGAGCGAGCTCGGATTGTCGGAAGCTCTTGGTCGTGTTGGCGATGACGCCAGTCTCAATCACGTTGAGGTAGGCGATATCACCGAGCGTCTTGGTCGGGTCGTGGCGACGGTTGTCTTCGATGGCCTGCTGGCCTTTCTCGACCAGGATGTCATAGACGAAGGAGGCGGAGCGATATGCTGTATAGACATCGACCGGGGTGTCATCGAGAGACATCTCGGGACGACCGTTAAGCATCTCAATCTTCTTGGCCATGGCATCTAGAAGACCGGCCGCGTTATAGCGAATCGGGCAGCCGGCGATGACGTCGAGATCCATGTAGACACCGTCGATCTCGTGATCGAAACGCCAACTAAGCTTCTTACCACCCTCTGCGGTGTACATGACGCTCATGCAGGTGAACGGGGCGCAGGTCGAAGCGGACGTAGGGATATTAATTGTTCCGAGCCCCGCGGTCTCACCGACGGCCTTCGAAAGGTCCATGATCTTGCCGCCGCCGATGCCGACAATCTCCTCGGCACCGAAAGCAACGGCCTTGGCGGCAAGCTCATCTGCACCCTCGTAGCAGCACCAACCCGTCCAAATCTCCAACTGCCAGTCAATGCCAGCAGCCCTCATGCTTGGCTCAAGCTTTACCTTGACGGCATCATAGGCACGTGGGCCCGCAACGATGAGGACCTTCTTACCGCGACGCGCAATCTCATCGCCAAGTTGCTCGATGAGACCACGCTCACAGCGAACCCTGCCTGCACCGAACTTGATTGCAGAGTCGAGCCTAGGTGTATCAGACATGAAAATCCCTTCTCCCCTCCCCTTTACGGGACTCGTTTACTATCCGCGGACCTTGCGGACGACTGCAGCCGCTTCGGAAGCAAGCTTCTCCACCTCGGAGAAGTCCCCATCCGCGAAAAACTTCGCTTTGACCATCCATGTCCCCCCCACGGCGATGATGGCTGGATCTTCCACGAGCTCCTCGACGTTGCTGAGGCTGACACCGCCTGTGGGCATGAACCTGTGGCCCACGAAGACGGAGGCGAGGGAGTCGATGCCTTTCTTGCCTCCAAAGAGATTCGCCGGGAAGTACTTGGTTACGTCGAGTCCCATGGACACGAGAGTCGTGATCTCGGTGGCGGTGACGCCACCAGGGATGACGTCGACATGGTTGTCGAGGCACCAGCCGACCGTCTCGACGTCGAACCCAGGGCTCACAATGAATTTTGCACCGGCATCCACAGCTCTTTTCGCCTGGGCGATGTTGAGGACGGTCCCAGCTCCGACAAGAATATCGGGGCATTTGGTGGCCATCTCGTGGATACAACCAGGCGCCGCCGGGGTGCGAAAGGTGACCTCGGCCGCAGGCAACCCCCCCGCGACAAGGGCCTTCGCCATGGGCGTTGCATCGTTCTCTTTCTCGAGAACTATGACGGGAATGATACCTACCCTCTCGAGCCCGTCGTAGAAACCATCGCCCTTCATATATTCGCCGGTCATATTCAACTCCTTATGTTAGTGCGTGCACTTGTTACCTTTTCGTCGGTCTCGGGATGCAGGGGTTTGGCCGGGCGCATGGCTAGCGCTGCCCGCACGTACACCAAAGCTCCTGGTTGTGGTAGATGGAGAAATCATTGAAGCCGAGCGTCTCGGCCTTCGTGGAGGCACCGTCACAGACCTGCTCCAAGAGGTCGAGGAGGGCCGATCCCAGGCCGGAGATGGTATGCTCACCCACAATCGCAGGCGATGCGTCGAAGTCGATATTGTCCCCCATGCTCGAAGCGACTTCGTCGTTGCCCGTGACTTTGATGATAGGAACGAGCTGGTTTCCGATGGGGGTCCCTCTGCCCGTCGAGAACAGGATGGCCTGCGCTCCTCCTGCAATCATTCCCGAGATGGACTCGATGTCATAGCCAGGGGTGTCCATGATCACAAGTCCCTTCTGGGAGGGAATCTCGCCATAGCCGACGACCTCGGTGATAGGAGAGGTGCCTCCCTTGACGATGCCCCCTAGGGCCTTCTCCTCGAGGGTGCTAAGACCACCCTTCATGTTGCCCGGGGACGGATTCGCCCCGCGGACGTCAACATGAGCCCCGTCAAACTCCGCCTCCAGCCCATGGACGATGCCAAGGATGTCCCGTGCGACCGAATCGGTGCCCGCACGCGCGGCCAGGATATCCTCGGTTCCTATGAGCTCGGTAGTCTCGCCGAGCATGACCGCGCCACCCGACTTCACGACAGCATCGCTCACGACGCCGATGACGGGATTCGCGGCAAGCCCGCTCGTCGCGTCCGACCCGCCGCAGTTTGTACCGAGGACAATCTGCGAGAGGTCGAGCGCGGGTCGCTCAGCGTGAGCGGCTCGTACGACGAGGCCGCGGGCAATCTCTGTGCCACACGCGATTGCGTTGACACTTCCACCGCATTCCTGGATGGTGAGAATCTCGACAGGCTTTCCGCTGAGCTGTTTGATGGATTCCAGCAGCTCGTATGGCCTGGTAGTCTCGCAGCCGAGCCCTACCAAGAGGGTGGCTGCGACATTGGGATTCTGCGTCAGGTTGACTAGACACCTGCGCATGATTTGGATGCCCGTTCCCACTTGGCCGCAGCCCTTCGAGTTGGGGAGGGTCACGCATCCCGGGACCGCATCTGCGATTCTTGCGGCAACATGATTGGCGCATCCAACGGTAGGAAGCACGAGGACGCGGTTCCTGATGCCGACGCGACCGTCCGGACGAAGATACCCCCTCATGAGTTCCTCCTTGTCCATGCGCTCTCGATGTTGTGGACGTGGACATAGCCTCCGACGTGAATGTTCGCCGTGGCGATGCCTATGATTTCCCCGTACTTCCTGACCGGAGAACCCGCCTTGATGTTTTGCAATGCAATCTTGTGGAACCGTGGAATGTTCGCGATGGCCTTAATATGGGCAACTACTGAGCCGTCCTTGTCCACAACGTCGACCTTGTCCCCTTGTGAAATGTCCTCCATCGCCATTACGACGTCGTCAGTCCGAGAGACACGCAAAGCTCGCGCGCTCATTTCCCGCTCGCCTCCAAGGAACGATCTCCCAGCTTCGGCTTCTTCTCACCGAGGTGGGAAAGGGGATCGTCGAAGTCCGCGAACTCGACCGCAGGGTTGATCTTGATGACGTTCTCCTTGAGCCAGAGGAAGGTCTCGCGGATGCGTCCGCGTCTGATCCAGAGACCAGAGAGCTCCAAGCAGTAGTAGACGCGCCCATCGTTCTGCTTGAGCTGCACTTCCATCTCAGGAGCCATGACGTCCATCTGGTCATGTGTCTTGTATCCGTAGATGTCAAGCATCAGGTCGTTGTTGTTGGAGGCCTGTAGCTTGATGCCGATTACTTGCGACCACGGAAGCTCGATGACGTCGTCGGGCTTGGTGAGATCCGTGACGCCACCCTCCTCGAAGACGAACAACGCCGGGTTCGCAACCATCTTCCTAATGGTGCTTGCGGCAGCCACGAGAAGGATACCTGCGACGAGAGTACCGGTGACGACAAGGGGGATGCTCGAACTTCTCGTAAGGACGAGCGCCGCTACGATGACGGCGATGAGGATGAGAGATACGATGACGGCCATCATCTTTCTCTTATCGTTGTAGATGATTCGCTTTTCCATGGTTCCAGACACCTCGGCTCAGTAACGGTGGCCTATCTTTTGCACTCGAGAAAACCAATCACATGGCTCAGATCAGAGAAGTCGGCCTGCGCCTCACGACGAACCACCTCGGGACCTGACAGCTCGACGAGGATGGGGAACCCCTTGGTGATGACGCCCATATCGGACACGTCGTCGTAAACGAAGCCGGAGACGAAGCCACCCGCGTTGGCAGCCCTGATCCCCGCATGGCTGTCCTCGAGCACGAGCGTTTCGACGGGATCGCAGCCGATCTGCCCCACCGCCCGGAGGAAGATCTCAGGATCGGGCTTGCCATGAGCGACCTGTGAACCGTCGACGATGCACCGAAAGTCGTGGGAGAGGTATTCTCTGGCCAGGTAGGAATCGATGGTCGAGCGGACCGAGGAGCTCGCAAGAGCATAGGGAATCTGTCTCTCGTTGAGATAGCTCAGCAGTTCGAGGGCACCAGGACGCTTGCCAGGACGGCCACCGCGACTCTCGCGGATGGCCCCCTTCTCTTCTTTGATGAAGGCTCGCCATCCGAGGACATCCTTGTCACCACCATAGAGGCGACGTGTCTCCGCAACCACCCCCGACTCAACCCTGCCGATAAGATCCAGATGAACCAGGCCATTCATCTGGAAACCGAACTTTCTCGCGGCATGAAGATAGGCCTCGTAGCAGATTCGTTCGCTGTCGAAGAGAAGGCCATCCATGTCGAAGATGACACCCTTGATACAGCCCATGGACCCATCTCCCCTCCCTGACTCATGACTTGGCCGGCACCTGATGCCCAGGGGCGCTCAGGCACCGGCCACAGGAATACGCCTAGTGCCTATTCGGTCTTGGCGTTCACCGGCGGCTCGCCAGCGACGAAACGCTCGACGTCGGCAACGCACTTCTCCCCCATGCCGTGAAGGCATTCTTCGGTATATGCCGCAATATGGGTCGTGACCAGGACCTTCGGATGATTAAAATATGGATCGGTGGGCGCAGGGGGCTCATCGTGCATGACGTCGATGGCCAAGCCGGCGACGGTCCCGTCGTCTAGGGCCGCGAGCATCGCCTCCTGGTCGATGAGGTCGGCACGAGCATCATTCGTGACGTAGACACCCTTCTTCATCTTGGTGAACTGCTCTCTGCCCAAGATGTGGAACGACGTGGGGTTGAGATCGGCGTTCAGCGAGATAATATCCGCCTTGGATACCAGTGTATCCAGGTCGACATAGTTGACACCGAACCCCTTGGCCCAGCTAGGACGCTTCACGGGGTCACAAACCATGACGTCCATGTCAAAGCCACGCCTGAGTATCTCCACGACACGGGTGCCGATGTTACCGCACCCGATGACACCCAGAATCTTCCCAGACAGGCCGTTTCCAACGAAGCTAGCACGATCCGCCCAGCGACCCTCGTTCGCAGCCACATGCGAGTCAGAGACGTGGCGCATGCAATCCATGAGGATCGCGATGGCACCCTCAGCGACAGCGTCACGCTCGACCTCCGGCAGTACCGTGGTCACGACCGTCCCGTCGGCTCTGGCAGCCTCGATGTCAACATTGTTGAACCCGATACCATGTCGGCTAAGGAGGAGCAGATCGCGTTTGGCTTCGAAGAACTCCGCATCGAAGAAGGGGGTCACCGAAGCAATCACGACGTTGAATCCATCGAGCGCACGAGCCAACTCGGTGCCACGAGCCTCCCCGGAGACGCGGACACGTTCGACGATCCCGACCTTCTTGAGACGCTCGATGTGCTCGGGAAAGCGCTTCCCAAACGATGACGAATTGACTATGGCAATTCTGTATTCCATTTACCTGCCCCTACATCTTCGAGAGGGCAGCATCGAGGCCGACCTTCTCACTCGAAGGAATCTTCTGGAAGTAGATCTCGACACCCTTGGCTGCAATCTCCTTGCAGATGTCGGCATCAGAGGCAGTCAGACCGACGGACTCGATGATCCGCGTCGAGCCGTTCTTGATTGCAATGCCGCCGACGTTCACGGCGGCAATGGGAATGCCGGCGTCAATGGACTTCTTCACGTAGGCAAGCGACTTGTAGACCAGAATCACCTTATAGTTGCCAAACTGGTTCTTGTTCCACTCGTCGATAATCGAGTCGGACGAGAAGACCTTGATGCTCAGTCCACCCGTCGACTGCGTTGACTCGTAGATTTCTTTCATGAAGTCATCTGCGGCGGTCGCGTCATCGATGACGAACACGGCGTTGGTGCCCCTGCCCTTCGACCACACCTGCATGACCTGGCCATGAACCAGACGGTCGTCGATACGAACCAGATTGATGTCTGCCATGACGATCACCTAACCCTTCCTGATGAGCTTGCGATTGAGATGTACAACCCCGTCGCGAGCCGCATCTGCGGCCGCATCGGCGAGAGTCTCGGCGTCCTCGTCATCATCAATCGCCTGGATGACTTGAATGAGCATCGGCATAGAGAGACCGATGAGAAGCTCGCAGTCAGCTTGGCCGAGACACGCCATTGCGACGTTGGAGGGGCTGCCTCCCAGGAGATCACACATGATGATGGTGTGTGCCCCCTCGGCCTCATTCCTGGCCAAGGTTTCGAAGACCTTCTCGCGCAGGTCATCGACAGACTGTCCGGGAACGAGCCCCATCGAGTCGACCTTGTCCTGCTCTCCCATGATCATCTCGACACTTTTTTGGAGTTCGACGCCGAACATGCCGTGGGTGATGATGAGCACCTTGTTCTTCATGTCCTCTTCTCCCTACAGGATGCCGATGGCAGCGAGGACGGCGAGGATGGCAGTGAAGCCGAGCATGGCCTGCGTAACCTTCATGCCCTTCTTCTCAAAGAAGAGATAGAGACCGAGAACAGCAAGGAGCGGGATGAGACCGGGCAGGACGGCGTTCAGCGTGTCTTGGAGGACAAATGCCTTGCCGCTGAGGGTCCACTGGAGCGGGGTGGTCAGCGTGACATACTTTGCCGCCATGATCCCCATCATGAACAGGCCGAGGACGCCGAGCGCGTTAATTATCGACCGGATCTTTCCGCCCTTCATGATTTCGAGGGCGGCGCGTCGACCCATGGAATAGCCCATCTTGGTGAACAGATAGCCGTAGATGAACGTCGCAGTAGCGAAACAGATGAACGGGAGGATGGCACCGAGGGGGTTGCCCTCCTGGGCGAGGCCTAGGAACAGGGCAATAAAGATGTACTGGACGGTGCCGGAGTCGATGGAGTCACCGATACCCGCCAAGGGGCCCATCAGGCCGATCTTGGTGTTCTGGATGACGGAGGCATCGACGGCGTCCTCGCCAGCGTTCAATGCCTTGGCACGCTCCTCCTCGAGGGAGACGGTGATGCCGGAGATGATGCCACCGCCCCAGACGGCTTGCGTATTGAAGAACACGAGGTGACGCTGGTAGGCCTCACCGAGCATGATCGGGTTCTTGTAGAGCTTCTTCAACACGGGCATGAGACCGAAGGTAAGGGCCGGCGCGACCATGCGGTCAAAGGAGTGCGGCACCTCGTTGCACCACCACCAACGCAGCCAAGTCCTGAACAGGTCCTTGTTGGTGATGGGCTCGGGCTTGTTCTCATCCCCCTGCATAAGGGAGGGATCCCCATGGATTCTGCCATCCTCATCGAGGTAGGTATGATAGTCGTTGGGATCGCCGACGGGCCTTTTCTCAATGTCGGCACCCTTGATATTGTTCTCGGTATCGCTCATGAGTCTCATTCCTTTCTTTGGTTGGCGTCGAGTGGTTACTCGTTCTCCGGGGACTTCTCGGTAAACAGGCCATAGCAAATCGCAATGATTACGCCGAAGACGGCCCAGGTGATCATCGTCAAACCCGCGCTCGAAGTGACGACCTGAAGGAAGTAGGCCAGGAAGAAGAAGACGAGAAGCTTGCGGTTGCCGATGACGTGCATCGTGATTGCGATGCCGAGGGCAGCGAGGCCACCGCCGATGGTACTCAGGACGTGCAGGACAGGACCATTGCTAATGGCGTTCATGAAGTCGGAGATGACGGGCGCACCGAGGTACAGAGCGATGAACATCAGGGGCACGAACAGGACGAAGGAGATGATGACGGGCACGCCGCCAATCCAGAACGCGAGCTTGCCCGACTCGGCGCTGACCGCATACTGGTCCATCTTCTGAATCGCAAACGTATTAAGGAAGAAACGAAGCTGATAGAGGTAGCTGCCGAGAAGACCGACAGGAACCGCGATTGCCACGGCAGCCTCAGGCTCAAGGTTACCAATGACGGCAGCGGAGACGGCCACTGCGGCCGAAATGCAAGGTTCCGAGGGCATTGCGCCACCGGGGGCAACGACACCCATGTAGATGAGCTGGATTGTCGCTGTAGTGACCATGGCAAGCGGCATGTTGCCAAGGACGAGACCCACCACAAGTCCTGACATTAGCGGCGAGAAACGCATGGTCAGGGTCGCATATCCCAAGGCACGCGACTCGACTGCCGCCACAAAGATCGCGATAAGCAGCGCTTGAACGACACTCATTATTGCTCCCTTTCTCTTCCACTCTCCGAGTCGTTTCCGACTTCTTCCATTTTTGTATGGGAAAACGCGGGGCTCCTTACCCACACCGTAAGACGCATTCTATTTCCTACATGAGATAGGAAAGGTCAATTTTGGAAAATTATTTCGTTTCATTTGTGAATGGTAGGAAAAATACCATCAACGGCAAGGGTGAAAAAAGAAAATTGGTGCTCCAATATTGCTTGCGCCAATCAGACCACTTCGCCGAACAAACCAAAAAGGGAAGACTAGCCAAGAAGAGAGAAGAGATACCGCGCCACGCCATTGTTATCGTTCGTGTCCGTCACGTGGTCAGCAAGGTCCTTTACCTCTTCAGAAGCATTTTCCATCGCGATACCGTCGCCCGCTGCGACGAGCATGGTCGAGTCGTTCATGGCATCACCGAAGGCGACTGACGAGGAGACGTCAATTCCCTCCCTCTCGCATATCAGACCGAGCGCATGACCCTTCGTCGCCGTTGCTCTCGTTATTTCCATGTTGTCGTTATACGAGCTAAGGCATGCAAAATCATCATGATGGGCTAGATAGTCCATCATTTGAGCATGCGTGAAATCACCATCGCAGAAAATGGAGACTTTTTCGACGCCATTGGGACTGGAGAACAGCCTGACAGCCGTGTCATCATCGATGGGAGTCCTGACCGAGCGCATGTAGGCGAGCATGGGCTTGTCGGGAACATAGCGACTGAGCAGCTCATACCGTCTGCGCTCAACATAGATTGTGCCATCTACAAAGAAGTCGAAGTAGTCATCGGTATCGCGAACGAGATCATGAATCTCAAGCACCTCGGCCGGGTCCATCGTCTCGTGTCGGATACACGTTGCCTTACCTTCCGCAATCTCGAAGATGCTGGCACCATTCGCCGCAACAACAAAGCGGGTAGCAGGGTGAGAGACAAGACCGGAGGGAATCCCCGCAAGCGCCCTACCGCTGCACGGGACGAAGGCCACCCCCGCATCCGCCAGACAATCGAGGGCACGCCATGTCACGGACGAAACCTCTTTCTGGGAGTTGAGCAACGTCCCATCCATATCACTGAATACAATCTTTGTGCGGCACGGCTGAACCATCGTCGGAAACCTCCTGATCTCTCAAGCAATAATGATTTAGACCAATTGCGTAGTTGGGCAACAGGGTTGTGCGTGCTGCCGAAAAATGATGATGAACAAGTCCATTTTTCCTATTCTGGTAAAAAAAGTATTTCGAATCATACATGATGTAATTAGGATACAACTTCGAAGAGATCGAAGGTCTCGCATGTCTGACAGGGTGGTTCTCCTCAAGATCAAGTCCCTTCTTCCATCGCTATCCGCAAAGGAGCAGCAGATTGCCGAACTCATCCTGAGCGACACCAAGGCAGTCTCGCGCATGACCATCAGCGAGATGGCCACCAAGCTTGGTGTCGCCGACTCCACCATCTTCAAGTTCACGAAGAAGATTGGTTTCGAGGGGTATCGTGACTTCAGGAACGAGCTCCTCTCAGAGAGCTATGATCCCAAGATCTCCGTTCATGAGAACATCGAGTCGACAGACACGCCTTACGAGGTCGCCCAGAAGGTGTTCGAGTCGAGTGTGAAGTCGCTGAACGACACAATGGCGCTCCTTACCCCAGAGGATCTCGACACCGCCATCGACATCATGATGGGCAGCTCGAGCTTCTCCTTCTATGGTTGCGGCGGCTCGAACGTCGTCGCGATGGACGCGTACCAGAAGTTCCTTCGCTCCCCCATCTGCTGCCACTACGAGACCGACTATCACATGCAGCTCATGCAGGTATCGCAGCTGAAGCCCGGCAACTGCGCCTTCATCGTCTCGCATACTGGCCTAACCCGCGACACGATCAGGATTGCCCAGCTCGCAAAGGGCGCCGGTGCTAAGGTCATTGCAATCACGAGCTACCCCTCGCCACCCCTCATGAAGTACGCCGACGTCGCACTTGTGTCGGCAGCGGAGGAGACTGGGTTCCGTTCGGAATCCCTTTCGAGCCGCATATCCCAACTAGCGATCTTCGACTCCCTATTCACTGCCGTCATGTTCAGGATGCCAGGTGTTTCCGAGTCCCTCTACAACATACGACGTGCGATTGACCCCACTAAAATCGAGTAGACAGCGCACCAGAGCAAACAATCGTGGAATCATTATCTGAAGGCGAGTCCCGAGTCTCCTTCTTTCTCGCCATGCTTACCTTCTGGACTAAAAGAGCACTGCACCTGGTACCATCAGGCGACGGCACCAGGTGCAAACGAATCGAATGCTCGGGACGCCGAACCGCTCTCTAGAATTCCTCCCACTGGTGATGGAAGGAATTTACGTATGGCTGGTCATCGCGATGGAACGTATGTGCACCAAACCAGTCTCGTTGCGCCTGGCACATGTTCGCCGGAAGCTTCTCGGTCGTGTATCCATCGAAGTACATGAGTGAGTTGGCAAGCGTGGGAATGTAGAGTCCCGCCTCTATGCCCTTCACAACGACACGACGCCAGCCCGGAAGCGCAACGCGAATTTCGTCCTTGAACTCGTCTGTCAGGATCAGGTTCACGACATCGGAGTTCTCTTCGTATGCCTGCTTGATGCGATCGAGGAACCTGGCTCGGATGATGCAGCCCTCACGCCAGAGGAGGGCGATGTCGCCGAGGTCGAGGTTCCAACCATGTTGCTCCGATGCAGCAGTCAGAAGGGCGAAGCCCTGCGCATACGAGATGATCTTGCTTGCGTATACGGCTTGCTCAAGGTCAGCGACAAGCCTCTGTTTGTCTACGGCAACCGAAGGAACCTCGTTAAACACCTTCGAGGCCGCAACACGCTCAGCCTTTATCGAAGAAAGGTTCCGTGCAAAGACCGCCTCCGCCATCGTAGGGATGGGCATGTGCATCTCGAGTCCCTCGATGGCGGTCCACATGCCGGTTCCCTTTTGCGCCGCCTCATCCAGAATGTGGTCGATAAGGTCATCTGAGGTGTCGGGATCTTTCTCGCGGAGGATGTTCGCGGTGATTTCGATGAGGAAGGAGCTAAGTCTCCCCTCGTTCCAGCTCGAGAAGACATCGGCCATCTCGGCATTGCTCATGTGAAGGAGTCTTTTCATCATGAAGTAGGCTTCGTCGATAATCTGGATATCCCCATACTCGATGCCGTTGTGGACCATTTTGACATATTGTCCCGAACCACCAGGTCCGATGTACTCGCAGCACGCACTGCCGTCCTCGGTATGGGCGGATATGTCAGTCAGGAGCTTGCCTAGATACTTGTCGTAGACGTCCTTGTCCCCGCTCGGCATGATGCTAGGCCCAAGGAGAGCACCCTTCTCGCCACCAGACACGCCGATTCCGAAGAAGGAGATTCCCTTCTCTGAGTAGTGCTTTATCCTTCGCTCCGTGTCCTTGTAATACGAGTTGCCCGCATCAACGAGAATGTCGCCTGGCTGCAGATAGGGCATGATCTCCTCAGAGACCATATCCACGACCTTGCCAGCCTTGACCATGAGGATAACCTTGCGCGGACGGTCGAGCGACTCAACGAAATCCTTGAGATCATCGAACCCTACGACCGGCTTGCCCTGCCCCTCGACGCGCCTTGCCATGAACTCTCTCGTGACATCGGCATGACGGTTATAGACTGAAACGGAATAACCATGATTGGCGATGTTGAGAGCCAGACTCTGCCCCATGACACCCAACCCATAAACGCCAGTGTAACTGCCCATTGTTCACTTCTCCCCTTGTCATCCGCTAACTGGAGCCCGCTAGTCGAGATTATGTATCGAAATTTGTTTTCTGTCTATACGTCAAATGGAAAATAATATTATTCCATGCGGGACGCACTAATAGGCGGAGAAGGATTGCACCTATAGTTCTGCCCAGTAGGAAATTTCCCCGTCTCGATGTCATCGTGACATGATTCGTTCACCGCTCTAGAGAAGAGCCTGTCGTTTTGTTCCATCGCCTTGCACACCTGAATCTTGGGTGTCAACAGCGACTGGAAACTGACCTCGGTCTTGCCCGCGCCGGGACCTGCCATCACGAGAAGCGGTCCATCGATGACCTCGATAGCGTCCCGCTGCGCTTGGTTCGGTTGATGTATCTGCATTCTACTGTGCGTCCTCGGACATGGGGCTCCTCCCAAAGGCAGAGTCACGCCATGCGGCTTCTTCTTGTTCTCCTGGATGATAGTCCGCATCCCCACCAATAGAACGACAGAAACACCTGTGGATTAGCGTCATGCTGTGCCGTCGGTATCGTCGACCGCCTTGACGGCTGTGCCGGAGACCTTTCGTCTCCTGATTTGTGCCCGCCGTGAAGGATATGGTCGTGGCATTGCCAGACGAGAGGGAGGGCCACCCATGCCAAGACCGCGGGACAGGAACAAGGGATCATGGTACCCATCCGAGAGGGACTGGGCGCTCGCCCGCGAGCTCGCCTCCGCGCGTGGGGGCAGCCGCGACAAGGTCGCATGGGCACTCCTCGCCCAGATTGAGGGAAACGGGACGGGCGATGCCTCCTACGACGACGGACGTGAGGTCAGGGACGTCACGGACGACCTCTGGGGCGTCTATGGGGACACCGAGGAGCTTCGCGTGGGCACCCGTGACGTCCGTTCCATCGCGGACGCCGGGGACGTCCTGGAGCTCCTGGGCCCTGCCGTGCGGACGCTGCGGGACACCTCGCCTGCCGACCCCATATGCATCCATTGGCAATACGTGGCAGGAGAGCTTCGCCTCGACGTCTTCAGCGCGGTCGACGGGGAGGAAAAGGCCATGGGGCTCGCGCGCGCAAGGGGTGAGAGGGTCATACGTCGTTTCATGGACGATGCTGGGGTGAAGGTCTCCTACGTGGGTCCCGGGGGTCCCGGTTACGAGCGCGCCCGCAAAGCCTGGTGCCTGCACGAGAGGATGCTCCACCATCCCTATCTGAGCGTCGTCAAGCAAGGGCAGCCCAGCTGATGCAACAGCCTTCGGTCTTTACAGACAGACCTACCGTGCCCCGCCGTCCAATCAAACCGTCTTAGGCATCTCAGCCGCCGTATGGTCAGTTCTTGTTGTAGCCGAACTCCCTGGTCCCCAGCGTCGTCTTCCACCAGGACTCCTTCTGCAGGATGACGTTCTTGTCGACGCGGGCGTTGTAGTTCTCGAGGATCGAGTACTGGAAGTACTTCTTCACGTGGTCAAAACCATGATCAGCAATGAGGTCCTTCAGGTCCTTGTCGCCGCCGTGGCCGTCCTTGACGTAGTCGCTCCAGCGCTCGAGCAGCATCCCGTTGTCGCCCGTGGCCGATCCCACGTACTGCTTCCCGTTGGACAGGTCGGTGATCAGATAGACGGCCTTCTGGTTTTCGAGGGCCGCGACCCAGTCGCTCTTGTGGCGGCGCACGATCGCCTCGAGCTGCAAGTACGAGAGCCGCACCTTGTCATACCCGGGGAAGTCCTCCCCGTCGTAGATGGACGGCAGGACCTCGACAACCTCAAGCTCGTCGGCGATGCCCGCGAGCTTCATCACGACGGGACGTTTCTTGTGGTACCTGACCACGACACGACCGAAGTACCGCCCGAGGGACGCGATCTCCTCGCCCTCGTAGTTGACCCCGTCCGTGACGCCGAGCTCCCTCGTCACCCTCTTGACCGTCGTCAGGAGCCAGGTGTCGCACGACATCCTCACAAGACAGACGGCGATGCTCCCCACCTCGAAGTTCCTCGTCTTGTTACGCCAGAAGAGCCACTCGCCGTTGATCTCCTCCCTCTTCTCGACGTACACCTCTATGGGATCGGCTGAGCCGTTCCACTGGTTGAACTTCACCTTGGCGACCCTGAGGTCCGCACTCTCCAGGCGCAGCAGATCGTTGAGACGGATGACCTCTCCCACCAGAGCATCACTCCCCTTTTACCGGACCGACTCGCCTGCATACTCCATGTCAGCTCAGATGCTAGTCCTGCCCGCACGAGATGACAGCACGCAACCCACACGACCCTCCCCGAGAACGCAAGCGCGGCAGAGCCACAAGATCAGGCTGCCTCGCTACCTCCACTTTTGCCAGGCACCGAACTCCCAGAGGATGGGGTCGAGTCCGGGATAAAGCCTCCCGATGGCCTCCCTGATCCGCTGCTGGTAGACGAGATATGCGTCGTATTCATCGATCTTGCTCCACTCGCGCCAGGGGCACTCTATGCCAAGGTCGCCCTTTGCCGCCTTGAAGATGACGCTGTCCAGCGGGACGTGCAGAACAGCGGTCTCCTTGGCCACGCCCATCTCCCCGGCTCTTATCTCATCCCATGCGTAGAGGTACTTCCATGTCATGTTGACCCACTTCTGGGCCTGGCCGAAGGAGAAGGGGTCGATCCCGTTAGAGATGCAACTCTTCCGCAGGTCTTCGCAGGTCTCTCTATGCCATGCGTCATACTCGTCGCATCCCATCGACGGACGAGCGAGAACATCACCCATGCGATGTTCGAGGATTGACCTGGCGCTCGTCCTCGCTGGCCCACTATCACGCCCGCCAAGCCGGAGCGTGCGGCAGAGGTCACGATAGGCAAGGGACGTTGCCCACCCGAACGGCTCGCTATCCGTGACGAAGTCAGCGCATCGCTCTTTGGACGTTCGAGCACCACTAGGCATAGTGCGTCCCTCCATCAGATCAGGTGCCGCGTTGGCCTTGCGTTGTGGGGAAGGAAACTATTCGTTCTGGTCAAAGTAGTCGGTGTCGATGCGCTTGATCTTGATCTCCCGCTCGAGCGTGACGCCGAGGTTGTAGTCAATCATCAGGTCAACAAGCCTGCTGCCATCGATGAGGATAATGTCGGCATGGGGGTAGCCCTTCGCGAAATCAACTGCCGTCTTTTGAAAGTGTGACGTGGTGATGAACGCCCCACGCGTTATCGACCCCAGGGCCCCTGCGAATCCCTGAACCTCCGGGCGGCCAACAGCGTTATCCGGAGAGTACCTCTTGGCCTGGATGAAAATCGGGTCGAACCCGAGCGGGTCAGTCTTGATTATCCCGTCAATGCCGCCATCGTTGGACGCCTGGGTGACGCGACCCTCGCCGTAGCCCATATGCACCAGCAGATCAGTCACAACCTGCTCGAAGAACGTGTCGCCATCTCGTCCCGGGACATCCATGATTGCCGCCATCAGCTCCTGGCGAAGCTCTTCCCTGAAGCTCCCCTCGGCGGTGGAGAGAAGCTCCTCCGGACTTGCCTGAGAGGTGAGGACATCGCTGCTCTGTGCCCCCTCGTTGTCATCTGACCCCGACTGTTTTCCCGCCCCAGCATCACGCAGGAGTTTGGCGAACGCCTCAGCCGATAATCCTTGGGAAAGAGCCTCCATACCAGCAGGTGTGATTTGATACACGCCACGTCGGGTACGGTCAACGTACCCGGCACCACTCAGCCACGAAACCGCCCAGCCGACCCTACTCTCATAAAGCAGCACTCCGCTTCCGGTCTTTTCGCGTTGCTCCTCCGGAGAAAGACCGAGGGCATCACGCACCAAGTCCTTGATTTGACGGCGCGAATACTCAGCACCGGGCTTCATCTGCTGCAGAGCAAACTGGAACATCTCCGTTTGACTAGGTATGGACATTGAGTCTCCAATCATAGATAGAATTTCTGGCTATCCGGAACTGTTTGTTGTTAAACAGTGTATATGCGGCGGACAAAGTGTCATGGAGTGCACCCATTTGGGCCACGTCCCACCCTTATCCGTAAGGGCTAATGCTGGCCGTCTGATGTCCTATGGTGCGGTGCGTTCCCATCAGAAGATGCCCGCCCAAGATGAGGCGGGATCCGAGAAGACTTCTTCGGGAGTACCCGTACATACAATGTGCCCACCCAAGCTCCCGGCGTTCGCTCCGAGATCGATGACGTAATCTGCCGTCTCGGATATGAAGGCGGGATCATGCTCCGTCAGTATCACCGCCGCGCCATCCTTGGCGAGCGCGAGCAGGGCGTCCGTCATGAGACGGGCATCCGAGCTCTCGAGTCCGGTCGTTGGCTCGTCAAGGAAGTAGGCTTCCGCCCCCCTGCCCTGTTTGCCGAGTGCCCTTGCCAACTTGATTCGCTGGGCCTCTCCGCCGGAAAGGCTCATCGAGGCCTGCCCGAGGACCAGGTAGCCCAGTCCAATGCGATTCACGCACTCAAGCATCCTGTGGAGGGACTCCAAATCGGAAAATCTTTCGAGCAGCTCTGCAACCGGGGTGTCCAGCACGTCCGTAATGGTCATCCCTGAGACCCTGACCGACAGGACCTCCTCGGAGAATCTCTTGCCATGGCATTCCGGACATTCGATGTAGGTGTCGGGGAGGTATCTATAGGAAATCTTCTCGAGGCCAGTGCCTTGGCAGGTTTCGCATCTTCCCCCTGCCACGTTGAGGCTGAACGAGGACGGGTGAAGTCCCAGCCCTCGTGCCTCCTCGGTCTCCGAGAAGACCTTCCGAATGCCATCCATAGCTCCAAGGTACGACGCCACGGTCGACCTAGGGGTCTTCCCTATGGGCTTCTGGTTGACAAGATGCGTCCCACTGACCTTGGCCTTGGTGAAGGTGCCATCTGCGGTCCCCGCGGCGATTCTCTGGTAGAGGGCCTCAAGCAGCGAACTCTTTCCTGAACCAGACACTCCCGTTATCGCCGTGACCGCTCCAAGTGGAATCGTTGCGCTCTCATCCGCAATGTTGTTGGCAGATATATGCTCGAAGGAGAGGCTGTCCCTTGGACTGGCGAGCTCTCTCCGAGGGACGTTGGTCCACAATTCTCTCCTGGGCTTGCCGGCGCTGACAACAAGCCCCCCCTCTGGTCCCCCTAGCGGCCCGAGACGAATCTCCCAGTCTGCGTAGGAGATGAAGTGCCTGTCGTGCTCGATCGCGATGACCGTGTTATCCCTCTCGACCAGCTCTCTCGTAGCGGCGATGATGGACTCTGAGTCGCGGGGGTGCAATCCCCTGCAGGGTTCATCGAGAATGAACACGAGCCCGTTGAGCGAGCATGACAGCTGGTTTGCGATTCTCACCCTCTGGGATTCGCCGCCAGAGAGTGTCGGGACCTTCCTCGAGAGACTCAGGTATCCAACCTTCAGCTCGATGAGACGGTCCAGCCGGATTCCGACTCGTCTGCACAGGGCATCCATCGGCTTGCTTATTGAGCTGCCAAGGTAGCATTCTTGGACCTCGGCGATCCAGGACCTTAGGCTGTGAAGGCTCACGCGCTCCACGTCGCCCATGCTCATCCCGCAGACCGTTCGCGACAGCCCGTCATCTCCGAGACCCGAGCCGCCGCACCTTCCGCAAGGTTTCTTGACGAGATACTTCGAGATGCTGGCGAGGGTAGAGGGGGTGTCGACGTCATCGAGCATCTCCCTCAGCTCTATCATCGCCCCCCTGGATGACATCCTCTTCTGCCGGTACGCTCCTCTCGGCGTCTTGTACCGGACCGTTAGCTCGATGGGCTCCTTGCGGTTGAGGAGCATGTCGACCTGCGAAGCCGTCAGGTCACAGTACCTCGTGTCGGGGTCAATGCCCAACTTCTCACAGAGGGCGAGCAGGGTCCTGCGTTCGATTGAGGACCTGCCGCCCCCGTAGTAGAGGATCGCGTCGCTTGACAGCTTCTTGGTGGGGTCGGGCACCAGCTTCGCAAGGGAGATTGCGTACACCTCGCCGGTTCCCTGGCAGTCCGGGCACCAGCTTGCGGGGTTGTTCCTAGAGAAGAGGCCCTCGTCTATGTATCGGCACTCCTCGCTGCTTGCAACGAGCGCAAAGAGCGTCCTAAGTCTATGGGAGATTTCCGTTACTGTCCCCAACGTCGAGCGTGGGTTGAAGTTGTAGTAGCTCTGTGAGACGTTCAGCGACGGTCTCAGGTTGTCGATGGATTCGACATCGGGCGCTTTCATGAGCTGTAGGCCCATATCGTTACCGGACAGTCCCTCGAGGAACATCCTCTGGCTCTCCGCGTAGACGGTGTCATACACGAGTGATGACTTTCCACAGCCTGAGACACCCGTTACGCAAGTCAGCTTGCCTAGCGGGATATCGACGTCGATGTCCCTGAGGTTGTGTTCCCTTGCGCCTCTAACCTGAATACTTGCCATGGACACCGCACCATTCGCAGTCGTCGAGCTTCTCAACGGTCGTGTAGCTGACATCCATCGTCGTGATGTCGAACTCACCGCGGCGGTTCACGTTTGCGGGCGCCGCGCAACCTGACAGCACTTTGACTGCCTCCATAGAGACCATGCTGGCGTTCAAGGCGCAGAGCGGACCCAGACTCCCGACCTTCCTATTGGGGACCTGGAGCTTCTTTACCCTTGTGGGGTCGATCTCGTTCTCCCGTTCGAGCTGCCTCTCGAAGCACTTTACGCAGGCGGTCTCGCCTGGGATGACCGTCTGGCCGATGAGGGAGAGGTGGAGATTGTATCCGCCACCGACTATGTGGGGAATCCCTCTTGGCATGCAGTACTCTCCGACCCAAATCGACGTCTGGTCGACCGTCGGTTTGTCCGCACAATCCACCACGAGGTCTATCCTCTGGTCGCCAAGTGCCTCAAGCGACTGTCCGTCGAGCTCGCTCTGGACCCCTTTGATGTCGAGGTCCTCCCGATAGCGGCGGAGCTTTTCCGCGAGGGCGTCCACCTTCGGGCGTCCAACGTCGCCTGTCGTGTAGCCAAGCTGCCTGTGGAGGTTCGAAAGCTCCACCTTGTCCGGATCCATCAAGATCAGTCTCCTCACCCCCGACTGCACGAGAGTACAGGCGACCCACGAGCCGACCGCCCCAAGCCCAATGACGAGAACCCTAGAGCACCTGATCCGGCTCCACATCTCGACGAGGTGCTCGTGAGACGTCGAGAAGTCCTGGAGGAAGGAGACGACCCTGCGGAAGTCCCCGTAGGAGTCAAGGTCCTCCCTCGGGCTAATGTTGTCTAGAATCCCGTGGCGGGAGAGGTGCGCGAGCAGCGACTCCACGGATGACAGGGTGCAGCCATAGTCCTCGGCAATCTCCCGGGCCGTCCTCGAGCCGTCGAGTCCGTTCGCTATCTGGAGGATGGTGTTGTCCTGGGTTCTGAGACGCACCTGTTGCCTCGTGTTCGTCTTGAAGAACTCGACGATTCCGTCTCCGAGGGGAACGACCGATACGCTCGAACTGAGCTTTGGGTTCACAACCTCGCCCCCGCCCCGCACACTGGACACTCCGGGTCCCTCTTGACGTCAAGGTAGCTCAACGTCATGCCATCGAAGAGCCATTCCCCTCGCGGCTTGTAGGATCCCCCCATGTCGACGATACCAGACAGGCACTTGACGATCTCGATGGCAGCAAAGGACGCCGAGAACAGCGACATGGAAGAGAGGCCACCGATTTCGAGTGCGCGATTCTCCACGGGGTGCGGGGAGGGCGTCCAGCCCTTCAGGCTCTCCTTGAAATACCTTGCGTAGCACTCGACGCAGGGGGTTACGTAGGGGATCACGAGCTCACCCGTACTGGCCAGGTGAGCGTCGAACCCGCCGGCAATGTAGTGGGGCTTGTCGTGCTTGACGCAGATGCGGGAAATCTTCGCGGAGGTGTAGCCGATGTAGGGCTCGTCCATAGTGTTCACGACAAAGTCGCATCCCTCGATGACCGGCTCGATGTCTTCCTCCGGCCTTACGGCCTCCGAGATGGCCTCGACACTGATCGCCGGGTCTATCTCACGGATCTTCCTGCGGAGTGACTCGACCTTGGGCAGCCCGACGTCCCACAGGTCGAAGAGGAGGTGCCGGCTTACGTCCGACCGCTCGACGACGTCGTAGTCGACGAGCACGAGGCTCCTCACCCCTGCCATGGCGAGCTCGAGCGCGATATCCCCTCCAACTGCCCCGCACCCGAAGATCACGACGCGAGACGAGGAGATTCTGCGCTGGGCCCGTAGGCCATCGGCCTCGTCCTCGAAGAACTCCGCAAAGTAGTTGATTTGCCGGGCATACCTCTCCGAGTCGTCCGGACAAAGGATGCTGATGTCCTGCACCTCGGTGATGATCCTGCTTGCTCGCAGCGACGTAAGAGTCTTGTCCGTTGACTCCGGACTAGCAGCGAATTCAGCGAGCATCAGCCTCCTGAGTTCGCCGGCAGTCCTCTTGCCATCGATGTGCTCGAGCAGGCTGACTGTCTCAGGGCTGATGCGGAATGTCCGCCTCTTGCGAGAGTTCATGTAGTAGGCAGTGATGTACGTATCATCCGTGAGGAAAAGGTCGACCGAATCCTTCACCTTGAACACCGTCGCTTCGTTAAGGCTCATGATGCCCTCCCATTGCTTCGCGGATAGAGGCGAACTCTCCCGAGGGACACACGACCAATGAGTCAATCAGGTTGATTTCCATGAGTTTCGCGGCAGACCCAATCCTTCTTGTGAGTGCGACGTCCGGCTCGGTTATCTCGCAAATTCCACTTGGATGATTGTGGGCGACCACGATGTAGGACGCATTCGAGAGCAGGGCGATTCGCATGACCTGTGCGACCGACGGAGATACCCTATCGACCGTGCCCATGGCTACGGTCGAGTAGTTTACGACCTTGTGGGTACTGTCGAGGCACAGGATTCCGACGACCTCGACGTTCATGTGACCTAACAAGGAGCAGAGAGCATCGCCAGCCTCCTCGACTCCATAAACATAGGGAGAGTCCACATCAACCTCAACCGTCCCGCACTCCACAAGTTCGATTTGTTTCACGGGAATGTTCATCCATGGCCAATCGTAAGCAAGCCGCACACCAAGGGGATGGGTGCGGCTTGCGTTCTTAGATGCCTGTCAGCTCGCAGCTAGTACTGGATTACTCCGCCCTCCACGGCGAGGAACTTCCCCCACTCCTCCTCGGAGGCAACGTAACCGTCGCGTGTGCAGACCCTCGTGCAGCAGTCCGAACGCTGACCGGAGCAATCTCTGGTGTAGTCGGCGAAGAAGTCCTCCTCGGCAACCTCCTCGAAGACGAGATCTTTCAAAGCGTTGTCTGAGTTCTGATGCTTGTCCATGAGACCCCCTAGCTAAATAAAGGTGACGAGAATGCTGGTAGAAGCCACTGTTCCAAAAGGATAAAACTCTGTAAAGATAATACTCGTTTGATGGTGTTGGCGTCGGATGAAATTCGCCACCGTCTCGCCCCCCTCGATGAAGACGCTAAGGCGAAGAGCAAGCACCTCTTCCCGCTTCCCGGCGGCCCAGACCTTCATCCGAGGGGGCCGAGGCCGAGGGACTCATGCTCGCCCGCCTCTACCTCGTCGGCGCCTAGTTGTGGGGGAGGGTAAGACCCTGGGGCAAAGGACTAACCGCCCACGGTGGCAGCCAAGCCCCCCCGCGGCCGCTCCCTTGTCCATGTCTCCACGCCATGGCTTCACGCAAAATACCAACCAGGGTTTCTTGCCCCGGGTTCAACACTGCCCTTTCTCAAGACCGAGAAGTCGTTCTTTCGAATACTCTGCCTCGACCTCATGTGTCACGAGGATAGAGAGAACGTCAATCGATCTCGTAAGAGCTACGTACAGCAAGTGCTTGGTCTTGTTGTCTTCCTTCTTGTCGCCAAAGAGATAGGGCGCAAGGTCTTGCGTAAGAATGAATAGGCACCTCTCGTGCTCCAGGCCCTTCACCGCCTCTATCGATCTGACGGCGATTCCTCTGTCGCTCGAGGGGCTTGTGGGCTTGAGCGCAGAAACCATCCTGGCGTATCTTCTCTTTTCATAGTCGAACAGTCCCTGATCTATCCAGCGTTTAATCGCTGCGCTTGGAGTGCCACCCTCAGCCACGAAAGCCATCATCTGTCTCGCTGCATGGTAGGTCATCCGATTGACCTCCAAATCGCATTGCGTTGCCCCGGGTTTATCCTTCGTTGCCGAAGAGACCTCATGGAATAGCGCCTCGAAACGCGAATCGTCTCCATGACTGGCATGGGTCTCGAAACGATCGTTCCTTCTGCTGATGTAGACGAGCCCATATTTCCGTTCCGCGACAAGGGCGGCAACGTCTGTCTCGGATTCGAAGTACACGCTGATGCTACCAGGCCGATTGTGGGCGTCTGCAATTTGTTTTTCAGCGTCTTCGGCGAGAGCGTTTGAAAGCTGCAGGTGAATCTCGGGGCAGCGGTGGCACTCCTTGATAAATGTGACATCCCCGCATGCATCAATCAGCTCCCGGAAGCAGCCATGGCCCTTGACGTCCTGCTTGGGATCACCAAAGAGCTCGATGCCCACCCCCGCGCGACCCAAGGCCAGGAGTATGGCTTTCATGTCCTTGTCAATGTCCTGAGCCTCGTCGACAAAGATATTGTGGCAATACCCCGCAAACAGGGCGATAACCTTGGCCCTAAGTGCTCGCACGCGAGCACTCTCCTTGGTTTTCTTGTCCACCACCCATCGCGCTCTCTGCGGTATCACGGTCTGGTGAAGCAAGGCTTGGCCTTCGAGCTCACGAATCTTCGCATTGCGGTAGACATTATCGTTCGGCAGACGGATAACAGAAATCGCCTGATAGCTCTTATTAAAGAGAAGGTGATAGTAGGGCTTGATTAGCTCAGAATACAGAAAGGAGTGTATCGTGCTGACTTTGATGTTATCGGACACCGACCCACTTAGCTCTACTAGCTTGGACCTGATGTTGTCGGCGGCCGCATTCGTGAACGCCACACAGTAGACCACCTTCCCGGCGGGAATCTCGCAGCCGAGGATTCGCGAGGCCATACCCGTCGTCTTGCCCGCGCCGGCGCCCGCAACCTCAATCCTCATCATGGACCGTCCCTTGGGTGCTGGACACTGCTGTCCCGAGCCCCAAAAGAAAGTCAAGCACCTCCTGAATGTGCCGCGGCATAGTGAACCCCTGTAATTCGCCATCTATCAGGTCGTGGCAGATTTCGAGCATGACTCCTGCCTTGCCGCCTGAGCGCCAGTCGGCCTGCAGCTCATCCTTCGTCATGCCAGTCCACCCGTATTCGGCACCGTATCTTTCGAGGAGAAGTCGGAAATTGTCCCTGGTATCGACGATTTCGGGCTCCAACGTATAGCTGCCGGTCGTCCTAACGCAGACCTGTTCATCATCCAATGCGTCGTGCTCATCTTTCGCCTTTGGCTGGTCATCGAAGTCCCTTACGATGCCAAGCTTGTTGCCGTTGCCCTCGTTGATCTTCTTCCATATCCTGATGATGTCTCTATAGCCCTTGTGGAATGACATCACCTTTATCTCGTCTAGGCCAGGCCGTGTCTGCAGATACGATTTAATCAGCAGCTCCTCCGTGATGCCCTCCACCAGAACGAGCCTGCGGGAGAAGAGCATCTTGAAGATGTCGGTGTTCGGGTTCTTCGCAAGATAGCACAGCTCGTCAGGTTCAAGCTCTCCCCTCAGGCTGAATGCTCTCCCACCATGGAGGATGATGACCCTCTCGAGACCAACCTTGTTCACGAACTCGGTATCATGTGTGGAGTAGATGAGCTGCGTCCGGCAGTCCTGGTTTCCGAAGGCCTTGAAGAGGCTGGCCATGAGCAGGACGTTGTTTATGCAGAGATGAGCCTCGGGTTCCTCGACAGCGACGACCCTAAGCGATATGTCATGAGTCGCAATCAGATACGAGTTCAGCAAGACCGCCATGATGATCAGGTTTCGATGACCAAGACCCTGCAAGGCCATGCTCTCGTCGCCATAGCCGAGACGGATGCTGCCGAGGATGCTGCCCATGGCCGGCATATTGGGGAGGACGCTGATATCGTCGAAGAACTCTTTCGCCCGCGGCGCATCCGAGTAGTCCTGCCAGTTGATAATCTCGTCGAGCTTGGCCGAAGTTCGTATTGTTTCGAGAAAGCTCCCGTATCCCTGCTCGATGTTCTTCAGCCCGACCGGATCGAGCTTTTCCTGGAGCAGGCCGATCAGAGCACGCGAGCCAAGCTTGTCGGAGCTTGCTGCGAAATTGTCCCGCTCGGCAGGAAGCATGGCATATTTGAATCGCGTCAGGGTGTCATACGATACCCGATGCCCGTTCTCCGAGTCTGGTACCACGATCTCATGCCGGAACAGATCCATCGGGAGAAGGCTCATCTTGATTGCCTGGACCTCGTCTTCCGAGTCGAGCAGAATCTTTATGCATTCGAGAAGCTTCAACGGGTCCATGACGTGCCATCTATAGCATATCCGCCCCACAAGCCCGCCGTCGTCCTCTGCCGCGAGGATGTCCTTCAGGTCATACCCTTCCGTGTCGTCTCCTTGAAGGTCGACCGTCACCGAGACAGATGGGATGCATGATTGAAGGGTGCCGAGGCCAACGTCTCCACGGACGATCTCCTCTCGGTGCTCCTCGACGAAGGCGTAGTAGTCTTCTTTTGCCTCGTTGTTGATGTCAAACCATGAAAGGTTCTTGCTGCAGCTGCCCCCGCCGTCATCTAGTGACAATGGCAGCGAGATTGCCCTCAGGAAGTTGGACTTCCCGCTGTTGTTCTCGCCAACAAGCGCTACGAGGTTTCCAAGCGGAACGTCGACGCTCCTGAGATTGCGATAGTTCTTGATCCTGGCCCTGACGATTCTCATGATTCGCAACCAATCATATTCGCGGCCTTCGTCTGCTCATTCATGTCATCGACGCGCGGCGTCATCCATCAGGACGCTAGCATCTCGCATGGGATGCTGAAACAAAGTTCGCAGATTGTTATGCCATCGGCGGGCCCTATCCAATCCTCAGCAGTCCCTGGAAGAAGGTGCCAGGGTAGATGAATGCCCTCTCCCTCTTCCTGTCATCATCGAACGTGACCGTGATTTGGCCGCTATCGATGCTGTCTATGACGCCTCTTCCGAAGGCCCTGTGGAAGACGATGCCCCCGGCATCGAGCGCATCAAGCTGGTCCTGAGTAATGACGGGCTCCTCGTCGTTCTTGGCCGCCACGTCTTGCCTCTCCGGATAGCCGGAAAGCCACCAGGCATCCTTGCCATGCGTGACCTTTGTACCACCGGCCTTAAACTTGAAGCCGGCCCCATGATCGAAGAGGGGCTTGAGGCGATCCTCGATGGCCCTGCCGCCGATGACCCAGAGGTTACCCCTCTCGTCACGGTGGTCGACGAAACGGAAGCCGCCCTTCCTCAGGCTGGCAACGACCCAGTCGTTCCCGCCGTTCGTCACGACGGCGTCCACCGTCAGGGGCTTGCCGTCACTGGTGCTGTCGACGATACGCACGGCCCGCCGCGGGGCACGTATGCCCGCGTCCGCGTCTGTGACCGCGCCACCTCGTAGCGTCTCCTCCTGCTTCATCTGCAGGTAGTCGAACTCGCTCAGCGTGGTGTCGAACAGGCCGACCCTCTCGCCCTCGTGCTTGTTGATGCCGGTGTATTCCAGGCTCGAGTCCTCGTAGCGTCGGAACTTGTACACGGCGTCGTTCATGAGGCCGTCGTTGAACACGCCAAGCGACACCAGCAGGTCGAAGTCGGGCACGGTGAGGCCGGTGACCTTCTTGAACAGGCCGGGCTCCAACTGGGTGATGACGTCCTTCAGGCACTGCTCGCGGAAGTCGGTGAGGTACATGAACACCGGGATTCGCGTCGCGAACTTGATGAGCTTCTCCTGCACCTGCTTGCGCTTGCCCCTGAGCTCCCTCTCCTCCTCCGAGAGCTCCCTGTGCTCCTCGGAGGTCATGTCCTGCCTCTCGCGCTTGGCCTTCTTGATCCCCTCGGACCTGTTGACGATGGTCTCGAGAATGTCACCGCCGAGGGCACGGAAGCCCTCGATGTTCATGAGCGCCCTCATGGCGTCCTCGTTGCCCATCAGGCGTCGTAGGGTGTCGTTGTCCACGTTCACGAGCAGGGCGCTCTCCCAGCGACGGGCGAGCAGCGTCGCCGAGGTGCCGGCCATCGCGATGTCGAGGATCTCGCTCGCACTCACCTGGTGCATGGTGGAGCCGTCATAGGCGAGCACCGGGAGGAAGTCGATGAACTCGCCGACCTTCTGCTCTGGCCCCGTCCCATCGACCGAGAGGCGCAGGCTGTAGCTCGAGACCATACGGAGCGCACGATCGAGGGCGAAGTCGAAGACATAGCACTCGCGCTTCTCGATCTCCCTGCCGTGCTCGCCGTCGATGACCCAGGGACTCTGCACGCGAAAGGCCGCCTGGAAGTAGCTCTCGGGACTCCTCATGTTGGTGAGCATGAAGATGCCCGTCCACGGCCTCACGGTCACGCCGGTCGTAAGCTTGCCGCAGGTGAGAGTGATGGTCTTCGAGCGCAGGGGGTCCTGCATGGTCTCCTGCACCTTGTCCAGCGCCGCGGGCCCGATACCGGCGGCCGTGCCCGCACAGACATTCACCGTGTAGTCGTGGAAGAAGACGTTCTGCTTCTCCGCAAGGAGGTTGCGCATCGCGAAGCAAGAGTTAACCCGGGGCAGGTACCAGAGCGTGTGGTTGAGCACGTTGAGCAGGCGGGTGTCCGAGTAGGGCATGGGCGGCCTCTCTGCACCCAGCTTGAGGTCATCCACTGAGGAGGGCAGATAGGCTCCGCGGATGAGGTCGAGCCACTTCTGGACGTAGTCCTTGAGCACGAACTCTGCGTCGTCCCCCTCGTCCCTCGCCTCGAAGAACGCGTTGAGGTCGAACGAGTCAAACTCGCCGCCGAGCGCGATGTCGTGAATCTCCTTCGGCATCTGGTAGGTGAGCATGACCATGCGCGGTAGCGACTCATAGGGGTTGTCCGGTCCCTCCCAGTTCCTCTTCGCCCGCTGCTCGTCCGAGTAGGTCCAGTTGAAGACCTGGTCCTCGATGAACTCTCCGGAGTTGAGGGCGCGGAAGGGCGTGCCGGAGAGGAAGAGGTAGTACTTCGTCGCGATGGGCAGGTCGCCCTCGTCGACCTCGTTACCCGTGTTCGTACAGCCGACGCTGGTGTCGACTGTATCCTCGGACACCGTGTTGAGCTCGTCCTCGTCCTCCTGCCGGAAGAGGGAGCGGGCGTTGTCGTTCCATGCACCGAAGTGGTACTCGTCGAACACCACGAGGTCCCAGTCCTCGAGGTGGACCCACTCGTTGCGGGGCTTGATCTGGCCCGTGCCACGGTCGGGCATCAGGAAGTCCTGGAACGACCCGAAGCAGACGATGGGCCTGGCGGGGTCAGCCTCCTCGTACTGCATCCCGTCCCTCGTGACGAACTGCCAGCCCTCGAAGTCCACATGCTCCGTGAGGTCGTCGTACCAGGCGGTCCTCACGGCCGGCTTGAAGGTGAGCACGAGCACACGCCTGAAGCCCATGCGCTTCGCGAGCTCGTAGGTGGCGAACGTCTTGCCGAAGCGCATCTTCGCGTTCCAGAGGAACTTGGGCGCGAGATGTGCGCCCGTCTCCGCACGGCGATAGAACGCCATCGTCTTCTCAACGGCCTGCTCCTGCTCGGGGCGCATCTTGAAGTCGAGCGTGCGACGCTCCACGTTCTCGGTCCGGTCGCGGACGGCAAGCCAAGCCGCGCGGACATCGTCAACGGTGCAGCGGAACCACTCCGTCTTCTTGCCACTTGCATCACGCAGACGGTAGAACCCGTTCTTCTCGAGGTTATCGTGCACCTCATGATCCATGAAAGAGGATCCGTCCGAACGCACCGCGCTCTCCGCGAAGCGAATCGTGTATGGCCTCTCCCCTGGCTTAAGCGTTGGGTACTGCTGGACTACGCGTGTCTCGACGTCGATGGCCGTATAACCGACCTTGAGCATCTCTTCATATCGAGGGTTCGAATCCTCATATGCATAAATCATCGGCTGAGCAGCGGGTCGCTGAGGAAAGAAGGAGTCACTCATCTTCTTCGCCGCCAGCGTACGGTATCTCTCGTATTGACTCCTCGATGCTATGGATTTCATTCGGCGTCAAACCGTATTTTTGATATAGAGCATCGTCGGTCCACTCTTCTTCAACATCCGGAATCGGACACAGCGCAAAACGAGACTTGGTCAAGTGTTGGCCAACCATCAATTGAGAGATTAGGTATCTCGGAAGTCGCAAGGACAGGTACCTCTTTAGATTCTCCGCCTCCTGCTCAGTAGAATACGATCCATACACCAGATAGGTTTCCGTACAGATGGTGCCTGGCGGAAGGATGCGCATCACAGACAGAACCTTGCGTCTTCCCTCCCTATCAGCGCGGCCGGCATGATCAAATGCAACATACGAGGCAACGACTTTCCATTTGTCGATCAAGTCGGCTCCAGTTGAAACCAACGAACGTTCATATGGACCAGTTCCGTCTATATATCTGAGACGAATATCACCATGACTCAATGGTTTAACGTTTGTCGCGAGGCCAAACGGCTTACGACTAGAGACCTGATTATCCATGGTTGGTTCCTTCAGAGCTCCAACCTTCTGAATGATACTCATTGCTTCTGAATCACGAATAAAGACGCTATACTCGTTCAACTTGCGTTTCGCAATAACGGAGCTGTTATTTCTTACAGTCTTTACCTCGCAAAGGGAAGCTTCAGTATCCCTCTCATACAAGAAGTAGCAAACCCCTCCCGCGATGTCCACGCCCGGAAAGCAGTCTTTCGAGTCGGGGTAGTCCACCAGATGCGTGATGTGGGAGTCCTCGAGCATCTCACCCCTAAACGAGTCGAGTCCCTTTCCTCCCGCATACCAGCGTGCGGGAATAATCATAGTCAAATAGCGAGGTTCTAGCCTCTTTGCCTGATGGACAAACAGCTGATAGATAGGACGAGCGCTGGCGTTATTGCCACCATCGTTTAGTTGATAGGGCGGATTCCCAATAATGACATCAAACTTCATATTAAATAGCTCCTCTGGCTTGCGTGAATGAATAAGTTCATAGGCGTAGGTTTCTGAACCATCCACGCGATCAAGTTGCTCCTGTGAAGCTCCGCAATACTCGCATCTTCCGTCGCGCCACTTGTGCTCGCAACGCCTATAGCGCACGTTACCGTCGGCTACATCGAATTGTACGACCGAGTACTTACAGTTAGGGTACTTCGAACAATAAAGACTCCTACGTGAAAGCAGGCTGCACAGCTCGGTCGTTGCAATGCCAAAGATTTGCTTTTTGAAGATATGGTCCAGCCGCTCCTGAAGCTCGGGAATCTCGTCCTGTAACCCATCGATAAGGCGCTTCGCAATCTCCCTCAGGAACACTCCCGACTTACAACATGGGTCGAGGAAGGTAACGTCCGGATCGTGCCAAATGCCCTCCGGGAGCATGTCCAGGACCTGGTCGGCAAGGTCTGGCGGGGTGAATACCTCATCGTTGCTCAGGTTCGCCAAGCAACTGAGCACGTCAGGGTTGTAAGTCTGCTCGAAAAGGTCACTCACCGTTACTCACCTCGTAAAAGCTCATAAGGGGATACTCCTTGATTGGCAAGGGGATATATGCCTTTGTCTCCTCGTCATACTCCCATTTCGTGGCAGCGCTGCCGCTCGCGCCGAAGAGAGACGGCTGCTCATCATGGCCCTCCAACATCTCGTCGAGCCTGAAATCCCGCCGCTTGACCTTATCGCCAGTGACAAGGGACCATTCCGAGAAGATGATGGGCTCGCCGTCGTCGGCCTTGAGGCTCAGAGCGTCGCCACACAGGATGTTGCGCGAAAAGACGTACCTGATTGCAGGAAGAAAGAGAGGGCTTGTGCCCTTCTTGGCAACCTTCTCGTAGGCATCCTTGACGATACCGAAGAGCCGATCACGACACTCCTGCACATTGTCTGCCAGAAGCTCGACGCCGTAGAGGCTACCCACCGCGACGAAGGCATACTTCTCGTACTCGGGCAGGCTCCTGAAATAGCGCCCCCTGACCACCTCGAGCTTCCGCCGAAGCACCTCGGCCAGGAAGTTCCCGTTGCCGCACGCGGGTTCGAGGAACCGCGACTCGATGCGCTCGGTCTCCTGCTTGACCATATCCAGCATGGCGTTCACCTCGCGCTCGCTGGTGAACACCTCACCGTGGTCGACAACCCTCTGCTTTGATTTGACTTGTGCTGCCATCAAACCCCCAATGGAATGTTTAACCCCTTCAGGATACCGCCGAATGCGGACAGATATGGCCCATGAAGTGATATGCCCTTCAACGGCAGACGACCTGAAAGGAGAAGGCCAGGGCTCCATTTCATGAGCTAAGGCGGCTTGGCGTGCACGCGAGCTGAGGCGGACAACTCGGTTGCGTTCTCGACACAACCAGGTACCGCTTGCATCGCAATCATGAGGAGGTCCCGACCATGGATTATCGTACCAGCATCGGACCCGACGTCCACGCCCGCTCAATCAAGGCAGCCGATATGGCCCACTGATCTTGGCATACTCCTAGGTTCCCTTTCGGGTCGCCTTGATGTCCAAGGTCCATGGGTCACATCGAAATCAAAAAGAGGCAGACGGACAAGCCGTCTACCTCGGTGTTTTGGTGGGCGTTGCAAGATTTGAACTTGCGACCTCTTCCGTGTCAGCGGTTCCTCATGCGGTTTCCGCCATGTTCGCACAGAGCTAATTCGTTCGTTTCGGCTGCTAAATGGCTATGTCTACATTTTCGCCTTGTTCGCACGGGTATGATTTGCGCGGCGAGTTAGTGGACTGTTAGTGGACTACCTTGTGGACTGTACGAATTCCTATGTGCGAAAAAGAGGAGCGATGGAATACACGGCTGGGAAGGTGCGCCACGTCCGGGACGACATCTATCAAGCGCGTTACACATGGTACGAGGAGAGGCACGGGAAGAAGGTTGCCCACCAGGTCGCCCGCAACTTTCGGGCCGGATCGAAGCGAGAGGCCGAGCAGCGCAGGGCAGCCATCCACTCTGAGCTAGAGCGCAAGGCCGAGATTGACCGCCTTATTCCCGCAGCAAAGCTTCCTGCCCAGACTGGCATCGCGGACTACCTTTATTCGTATGCTCGGATGCGAGAGGGCTCGGGCGCGGTGGAGAAGACTACGCTCGCGAACTACCGCTCGAACACCAAGCACATCTTGCGTTACATCCACGATGTGCCCATCTCCGGTATCACTGGCGAAATGGTGCTACGCATGGACGAGATGCTTCTCGCAGACGGCCTCGTGCCAGACACGGTATCGGCGGCACATCGCTTCCTCAAGCAGGTTCTCGACCACGCCGAGGACGTCGGCGACATAGAGAAGAACCCCATCACCCGCGCCGTGAAGCCACCCAAGCGCCAGCGGCGCGAGCCCAACGGCCTCGACGACGAGAGCCGCAGACACCTGATGACCCTCGTGGACGAGATGGACGACACACCTCTCACCCTCGCCATAAGGCTCGGCCTCACGGCGGGCCTGCGTAACGAGGAGGCGGTCGGCCTCAAGTGGCAGCACATCGACTTCGCCGCGGGCATCATGCACATACGAAACTGCATAACCCTCGCCGACGGAAAGGTTGTTGAGAAGGGCACCAAGACCGCAGCCGGGTGGCGCGACATCCCGTTCGACCCCGACCTCGCCTGTAGGCTCAAGCTGCGCATGGCTGACATGGGCATAAAGGCCACGAAGCCCCTGCGCGACCTCTACGTTCTCGGCGAGGCAGACGGCTCCTTCTATCACCCCACCTTCCTCTCACGCGACTTCTCGGCGCTGGTTCGACAGTACGGTCTCATGGGCACCCAGGGCAAGAAGCCGACGTTCTATAGTCTTCGCCACACCTTCGCCACCGTGGCCCTGCGCAGCGGCATCGACGTCAAGACCGTGTCGAGCCTCATGGGCCACAGCTCGGTGGCCGAGACTCTGAACACCTACGCGACGACAGACCCCGCTGCCAGGGCGGCGGCGGGGTCTGTGATAGCGCGGGCCATGGCCGAGCGTTAGGACTCGTTGGAGGCGCTGCGCTCCCTGATTTTGGCCCTCTCGGCGCGGGCCCACTGCGTCTCGTGCTTCTTGCAGCAAAACCTGGCTTTGGTGGTGCGGTGGGCCTTCGTGGCCTCATCCATGGCCGCCCTCTCGGAGGAAATCGGCCCCACCTCGCGCTGCTCGTATTTGAATGGCCTTCCGCAGATGGAGCACTCCTTCCACTCGTTTCCGTCCGCAAGGTACTCGAGCAGCTGCGCGACTATCGCCTGGGCGAGAGAACCCACAGGATCCCGCGGATGGGCGAACCTCCCCCTCCTGAGCTCGGGGGTGAGAATCATCGACTTGTTGCCGCCATTGCGGGTGAGGCACATGTCCATGAACGGATAAATCCAGTCAAGCAGCCTATCGAACTCGCCCTCGGCCTTGTGGTCCCTGTATAGCCCCCAGGCCTTCGAGTCGTCCTTGTCCGTGGGGATATACGGCCCGCTAAGCAGTCTGTATGCCTTCCGCATGTTCGGGTCAAGCTCTATTGCACTCCTGTACGCTGCGCTGTAGTCATCGCCGAAACGATTGAGGGCGATGGAAAGGGCACATCCCATCTGCAACATCGCCGTAGTCCGACGGATGTCCTCGATGGAAACCAGGACACCATCCGACTTGTCACCCTCTTCAACCCGAACCATGGCGACCACGTCACTCGCCATGGAGTTCTCCTCGTGCCCGAACGCCTTTAGGAGTCCAAGGTCGGCCTCGTAGAGCCGGGTGTTCTCCGCCGACGAGTGAAGGCCGTCATACCACAGGTCCATCCCGACGCTGATGGGGTCGATGGCCTGGGTGCTGTCTCGGCCACGCCGGTCGTGCCTGATGAGACCCCCGAGGAGACCCTCACGGGGCTTGCGGCTAGAGGCGCGGCTGCTGTAGGCGCCGGCGTCATACCCAGAATCAGCCAGCCTCGCGAGCATTCTGTCGTAAGACCCCGCGAAGGGGCTGACCAAGGGGCCGTAGGTGTTGCAGAGCTCGACGAGAGCGTCGTCATCGGTCACATCGAGCGCCAGAAGCTGGGCCGTTAGGAACGAAGTCGGCAGAAGCCTTGCCATGGGAGGTCTTTTCGCGTTCCCCAAAGTTTTTATTTCGACGAACCTGCCGGGCCAGTCGTAGCCCATTCCCTGATAGGGAGTTTCGACGATCCGGCACGAGAAAAGCGGCCATGGCTCGACAACGGCCGAGGTGGATGACGCGTAGCTGGCTGACCTATCCATAGCTCCTCCATTCGAGTTGGAACGCAGCGTTCGCTGCGTTCGTACGTTCCATCTTAGTTCATTGTACACCAAAAGAATTTGGAACATCGCTGGTAGTTGGGTAAAGTTTTAGCCGAACCACAAACCCACCAGCGAAGGGAACGGACATGGACCAGTCAGGCAAAATCCCCAAATCGCTCCGCGAGCGCCCCGAGTGGCTTTCCGCACGCGACCTCATGGAAGTCTTCGGCATCGGCCGGACACGAGCCAACGAGGTCGTGAACGATTTTCCGCATATTTACGTCGGTACGCGCGAGAAGCGGATCCATCAGCGCACAGTCGGCGACTTCTTGCGCGTCCACCACCGCCTCCCGTACAAGGGAGAGCTTCATGGCTAGATGCTCGCAGGACCTTGGCCTTCGCGCTCCCGGCTGCGGGCCGGGAAGGGCTCCACCCGATTCACCCGCACCCCGAACGAACCCGGAAACATGGGGCGGCGGCAGACCCTAGGAAGTTACGCCGCCGTCCCGCCAACCCATTCAGGAATGGAGTCAACATGGAATATTTTACTACAGTTAACCGCCTTCGCCTCAACGCGATGCTCCAGGATTTCGGACTTGACAAACCCCTGGACGAGCATGACCTCGCGCTCCAGCTCCTCAATACTGAGCTGCGCCTCAAGCGCAACGAGGCGGACATCGCCGCGCTCATCGACCTGCTCCAGGGGCACGGCATGTACCTGGAGGACTTCAACTTTGAAGGCGGGTGCTAGCCATGGCCTTCGCTACTAACGACAGCAACATCATCAAGGTGGGCGCGGTACCTCCCGGGACCGCCCCCACGCCGCCCGAGCGCAGGGCACCGACCGTCAACGAGGTTGTCCGCGCCCTGGAGCAGATGGGCCTCGCCCTCGGCTACGACAAGCTCGCCAACGAACCCGCCAAGACCGGCCCCCTGCCCTGGGACGAGGTGACGGGTACCAGAGCGTGGGCAGAGCTCGACGACGCCGAGCTCTATGCCCTCCTTCAGGGCAGGCTCGGCCTCCGGAGCGAGAAGGCCCTCGCCTGCGCGACCACCATCTATGCCCACCGCCACGCCTACGACCCGCTCACTGCCATGCTCGACGGCATCGAGTGGGACGGCGCCGAGCGCGCGGGCACGCTTCTCACCAGATATCTCGGCGTCATGCCCACACCCTACACCGTCGCGGCAGAGCAGGTCTTTCTCTGCGGTGGCGTCGAGCGTGCCTATCGCCCAGGCTGCAAGTACGACTACGTCTTGACGCTCGTCGGCCCCGGCGGCATCGGGAAATCGACCTTCGGACGCCGCCTCGCCCTGCGCGGCAAGTACTTCTGCGACTCAGTATACGACCTGGGAAACGTCAAGGCAACCGGCGAGGTGCTTCGCGGGAAGTGGGTCGTCGAGCTTGCCGAGCTGACCGGAATCAGCGGCCGCTCCCTCGAGGCCGTGAAGGCCGGGGTGACCCGTCAGGCCGACACTTTCCGCATCGCCTACGGCAGGCGCTCCGCTGACTTCCAGCGCCGCGCCGTCTTCATCGCGACGACGAACACCGTGGGCTTCATCGCCGAAAAATCGTCCGGTGCCCGGCGCTTCCTGCCCGTGCTCTGCGGCGCGGTCCCGCCGACGGGCTCCGTCTTCTCGCGCGAGTTCGCACGCGACGCAGCTCAGGCCTGGGCGGAGGTGCGGACGTGGCGCGAGACCGGCGACCCCCGCTTCTCGCTCGCACTCGCCCCCGACATGGAAGCCGAGGCCACCCGGCAGCGCGAGGGCTTCCTCGAGGACGACCCGCGCGTCGAGGCGGTGAACGAATATCTGTGCTCAAACCGCGACCACCCGGTCTGCACGCGCGAGCTTGCGGACAGGGCACTCCACGTCGAGCCCACGGCGAAGCTCTACAAGGAACTCTCGGCCATCCTCACCGACCAATGCCCCGGCTGGAGGTACGACGGCAAACGCTGCTGCGGTCTCTACAATAAGCAGCGCTGCTGGGTCTACCGCCCCGAGTAGGTGCCCCAAGGGGTCGGTGCGAACCGGCACCGACCCCTTGTGTCTACCCATGTACCTGCCGTTCTAACCCGTGGTGCCGATGGTGCCGCAAGGAGGGGCGAGACATACAAGGCCTCCCGGGCGCCAGGGCAACAAGGTTTCGCCCGGTTCCCCGGCACCATCGGCACCCACCACGGAAAGACCAGCTGGCGCACGTGAAGCAGAAGCCCCCTGGGGCTCCGCATCGGCACCGGATGCGGCCCCATCACAAAGACAGGAAGACGAACATGGACAGACGCGACAAGCGCATAGACATAAGGGTCACCGAGAGGGAGCGCCGATCGATCGCGTCGCGCGCCCGCAGGGCCGGCGAGCCCGTCTCTGCCTACGTCAGGAGGGCCGCCCTCCGCCGTGACGCCGACCCCACGGCGGCGGTCGAGGTCGATGGCAGGGAGCTTGCGAGCGCCCACGCAGACCTCAAGAGATGCGGAGGCCTCCTGAACCAATACATGCATGCGGTCAACCGCTACGGCCTGACCTCATTCGATGCCCAGCCGATCGAGTCGGCGGCCGCAGAGGTCGCCCGCGCGGCGGCGGACGTCGCGGCGGCAATCAAGATCACGCGAAGCTAGGAGGAGACAACATGAGCATACTTACGAAATCCGCGGTCGCAGCGGCCGTTCTCGACATCTTCGCAGCGCCCATCCTCGCGCGGCCCCTGGACGCGATGGTCGCAGGGCGGATGCCAATCCCGCTCCTTGACGGGCAGGCGTTCGATCACGCCACGATTCCCCTGTGGTGGGCGTCCCTGTCGTTCATGGACCACCCGCTCGGCACGCTCGCGTCGTTCGCCGCGTGCCTGCTCGCGGCGCTGCTGTTCTTCGCGCAGCAGGACGCGAGCAGCCGGTCCGATGACGGCGGCGTGCTGGGGAGCGCCCTCGTCAAGACGGGCGGCGAGGCCGTGAGGGGCTCCGACACGTGGGATGGGAAGAGCGAGCCAGGGACGCGAGGCTACGTCTACGGCTTCTCCCGTGGCCGATACCTCTACGAGGCGGGCACGCCCCACGTGTTCGTGTGCGGACAGACGGGATCGGGGAAGACGCGCTTCCAGAACATCCCCACGCTCGACCTGCTCACCTTCGGCGACGGCGGCTGGAACGTCGTGGTGTCCGACGTGAAGGGCGAGCTCGTCGAGCTGTGCGGGGACGGCATCGAGGCCCGTGGCTACGCCGTCCTGCTCCTCGACGTGCAGCGGCCCGCGCGCGGGCACCGCTACAACCCCATCAAGCTCGTGTGCGACTACGCTGACGGCGACGACATGCAGGGGGCCGAGCAGGCGGCGGAGGACGTGGCGGCGGCGCTCGTGCCCGAGGAGCGCGAGGGTCAGTCCACCCACTGGGTCACATCGGCCCGGGGCATCCTCGCGGCCACCATCCTCTACGTCGCCACCTCGGACGAGTGCCCGGTCGGGGCAAGGCACATGGCGACGGTGTGCCGCATCATCAACGAGGGTACCGAGGGAGGGGGCGCCGACCCCGCGGCCCCGCTCAAGGCGCTCTTCCGCTCCCTTCCCCCGGGGCACCCGGCACGGGGCTTCGCCTCGCAGCTCCTGAGCAGCGGAGGCAACGAGCTGCGCTCCATCCTCAGCACGCTCAAGGTTCACCTGCGCATCTTCTCGTCGGAGTCGGTCGCGTGGCTCACGTCGGCCTCCGACATAGACCCGAGGCGGGTACTCACCGAGAAGACGGCACTCTTCCTGCACGTCATGGACGAGGGGAGCCCCTACAACTCCTTGTTCGCCGTGTTCTTCGACCAGCTGTACAAGGCCGTCCACCTCGTGGCGGACTCGAACGGCGGCAGGCTCCCCCGGAGGCTCGCGATACTAGGGGATGAGTGGGGCAACCTCCCCACCGTGAGGTGCCTCCCATCGCTCCTTTCGCTCGGGCGCGGATACGGCGTGTCGTGGTTCGGAAGCTGCCAGAACATCTCGCAGCTCAACAAGTACGGCGAGCGCGACGGGCGCAGGAAGGTGCTCGCCAACTGCGGCGTGAAGGTGGCACTCAAGCTCGGGGAGGCCGAGGACAGGCAGTACTTCACCGAGCTCGTGGGCAAGACCACGAGACACACCCAGGGCACGAGCAGCAGCAGGGGCACATCGTCCTCGAGTTCCCTGAGCTACAGCGAGCATGCCGATGACGTGATCCACGCATGGGAGTGGGTCGGGATGTCACCCGAGCGGGACGGGGCCATCGTGGTCAAGCAGGCCGAGAACGGCGTGCCCAGGCGCCACGCGGGCACCTTCCGGGCACCCCTCACCGACTGCACGAACACGCCCACCAAGGCCCACTTCGGTCTTGGCACACGCGAGCACGAGGCCGCAGCGCGCCTCGCCTACCAGCTTCGCCTCGACGCGCGGGCGGCTGGGCGAGAAATGTCGGTGGAGACCTGGTGTCCCGAGTGGCCCGAGGCCGGGCGCGACGAGGACGGCATCGACGACGAGTGGAGCGCGTTCGACAGAGGGGAGGACCAGCCATGACGGCCATAAAGCAAGTGAGCATAACAAGCCCACGCCATCTGAGGAGGCTCGAATCCTACCTCGACTGGGACAGGGGCAAGGCGCTCGACCACGACACGCAGAACCTGCTCGCCAAGGACTGCAAGGGCATCTTCCGCGAGATGGACGACACGCGGGAGGCCTACGGCCACAACCGCCCGGGCAAGGCCGGGGCGAAATGCACCTACATGCAGCACCAGATACTCGCCTTCGATCCGGACGAGTGCTCGTGCAACGGAGGGAAGATGACGCCCGAGCTGTGTATGCGCTACGCAAGGGAGTACGTAACCACGCGCTACCCCGACTCCGAGGTGCTGATAGTGCTGCACAGGGAGTACTGCAAGGCCGACGGCACCGACAGGTATGCCGCGCACATCGGCCTGAACCGCTCCCTGCTCGACGGCAGCGGGCGTCGGCTCGACGAGGGCCCGGCGCGCAAGGCCGCGCAGGCCCGCGTGAAGACCGCCCGGGAGCTTGACGAGCGATACGGGCTCAGGCAGCTTGGACGCGGCAAGAACTCCAGGACCCACGCCCGGCAGCCCTCCAAGGCCGAGCGGGAGTGGCAGAGGCGCGACAGGTCGCATCGCTCGGAGAACGACCGCGTCCGCGAGCTCGTCGCGATGCGGGCGTGCGAGACGGCGGCACTCCCCGAGTGCCCGAACCGCCCGCGCGAGCTCGCCCGCCGCCTCAGGGAGGACGGCATCACCATGACGCGCTCGAAGGCGGGCGACCTGCAGTACCGCTTCGAGTCGGAGAGCCTCAGGCACTCCGGCGGGGGCGACGTGCGCAGGGTCAACGGTGCGACCCTCGGGCGGGCCGTCAGCCGCGCGGGGCGCGTGGTGGGCCTCGACCTCTCGGGCATGAGCCTCGCGCTCGCGCTGACGAGGCAGCTCGCCCGCATTGCCGAGCGGGCCGTGGACGATGACGGTCGCGGGCTGTAGCGTCGCGCGTCGAGGCCGGTTCTTAGGGCCAATCCGCAACAGGCGGATTGGCCCCTCGCCTTCCGGGCGGGAGCGAGCCAGTCTCGCGGCGCGCCCTCCCCCGAGCGTGAGCGAGGGCAAGATGATTCGTACGGGCAAACCGGAGGGACGACGGTTTGTCCGTACGAATCCATATCTTGCAAGCACGCAGCCGTGATGTGGGCTTGTGAGCCGGGGTCGGCCCTGATGCGACCCCATGGGAGCAACGGGGACCCTCCCGGCGAGAGCCCGGGTCGGGCGAGAGGTGCCGGTGGCACGTCTCGCGTGGCTCTGGCGGGGCAAGGGGCAACTACGCGAGGCTTTGCTGCGTACCGCAGCGAGAGCGTGGTGTTGTTTACGATGACGTGGGCGTGGGGGACGTGGCCCTCGTTGCCGTCGTGGTAGACGATGACGACCGGTATTGACAGACGTCAGGCCGTACGCTCCCAGGACATAGGTGCACAGGGCGACAGGACGGAATGACAGGCCCTTCTCCGGGAGGGCGGATGATTCATGCCACGGTGAGACCGAGACGGGGGAAGCTCCTACTTGACAGAACCATAGGAACACCCCCCCGGCAATGAAATCGGTAGGTTCGAGCATCTCAGCATGACAAGGGCTATGAGGTTGTCGATGTTCCTGAACCCGTAGCCCATCCTCACGATGAGCTTGATTTTGTTGTTGATAGCTTCCGCCCATGTATTCAAGATGCCAAACGTCACAGCACAGACACTACCAAAATCATCAAGAATTATCGATGAGTCATACGACCTCAGTAGGTATGCCCAAATCGATTCTTGGCCACTGCGCTACATCACTGGATAACGCCCATGGCATCGTTTGTACTTCTTTCCGCTTCCGCAAGGACAGAGATCGTTACGTCCAAGCTTGCCATGATCATCGATGTAGCGCTTAACCTTTTTGCTGCCGATAAAAAACCTGAGATCGCTCCTTGCGGGACGATTAGGCCCTAGCTTCCCATAGAACTCGTCAAAATCATCGCGGAAACCGATAAAGTTAAGGACCGCATTCTCGGGCAAGCTGTCAGCATACGCTGCATAATCCCCAAACTCAGCATACATACCGAGGTGATCGACTTCGTCATCTAGAGCAAGACGCTCATCCCTCGAAGCTTTGCAGCGCATACGAAGGTATTCAATGAAAGAATCGGGATTGTCAAAGTAATCCCGATAAACCATAAGGTCATCTAACGCAATGCTTATTGCTCCACATCGCAATTGGAGAAAGCTGAGTCGCTCAGCACGCGAAGCGAATTCGTTAATGTTATCCGCAGTTACGGAAAGGGCAAAGATGTGGTCGATAGACCCCATGTCCAATTCCCAAACTTGTTCGCCCACGCTGTTAAGAAGAGGTGCGAGTTCATCTTTTGAACCCTTGTAAGATAGGAGATACCGCATTGTTCGATCGCATTGATGATCAGCCTTCTCGAGCAGGCTCTTATACGAACTAATGTGCGCTTTGTAATCGATAAATGGCGGAGTGTAAACGAATGACCCAGCCTTGACCTCAACAACAAATACGGCGTTATCGCACACCAGCAGCAAGTCGCTTTCTGATAAGGAGCCTTTCCCTGAGTCTATTGGCCGGTAATATACATTCCTGAAGGCTTTACAACTAGGCATTATTTCGAGAAAAATATCCTTCGTCGCAAGTTCGCTTGCAGTCTGCTGCGACTTGTTCCAGGCGTTCTTCAACGTGTCATCGTCGTTACAAAGCGACCAGTATACAGATCTATAGAAGTTGTCCATCAAGGTGTAGTAGTCAAAGCAATACGACTTCCCACCAACCCGAATGAACGGCCTCCTCATCACAGGAAGATACGTGATCGGCCAATACTCATACCCTTGAGAAGGACTAGGCCAAGGACATTCGCCTATTTCATAGGAAAGCTCCCGTACAAAATCGTCGGGCCAAGAAGTTATTCTGGCTACATCAAAGTACTCCAACGAGAAAAGCTCATCTACAGACCGTTGGGCCGCGTTGATGTCTTCTTGAGAAGGACAAGGTACGCCACCCTCCGACATCACTTCCTCTTGCCTGCTCACAACTTTCGCAAGGCTATTCCACGCTTCAATCTTGCCATTCGACAAAGCGTGTTCCAGATTGCCCAATCCATTCAAAACTTCGTCCGCTGATAGCCCAAACTTCTCTTCGAATTCGGACGAGTGGTGGCAAAGAAGCCGTTCATGGTATTCAAGCTGGTGGGACTGGTACCTTTTCCCTCGTACCATATACATGAACTGTGCCTCTACAACGAACTTAGTAAGATCAGCATCCCTCAGTTCACTATCGAGCACGGCGTGGAGGGAAAATAGAAAATTACGAATATCCACTTCAGATTTCTCTATTTCAGCAAGGACCCTCGACGCTTTCCCCAAGAATGCATTGTCATGACCATCAATAAGGCCATTCGGGGAAGCAATTACACCATTCTTTGCCACGAGTAGACTTTGGATGTATTCGGTTGCACGCGGGGGATGTTCTTCCACGACCTGCTTTGCCTCCGCATCTGCCTCGGCCTCTCCAGTGCGCATGAAACTCATGAGTTGTGTGTCTGAAGAGAACATGAGCAGGCTAGCGGGGTCAAGTTCTCCAACCAGATTTCGGATCAGCTCGACCCTGTCTTCGACATCCTTCTTTCTCTCGGGAAAATCGTCCGCAAACGCGCGTTTAAGCCCTTTCTTTTCCTGCTTGTCTAAGAGGGATTTCATGATTACGTGTTTGCCTGACTGCTTGAGTTCAATCAAGCCGTTGGAGTAATACTGATCTACTTGACTGTCTCCGAGACTAACGCTCATTCCTGGTACCGCTCTCCTTTGGACAGTAATAGCCGGCTTCTAAATCCCCAAGCTATGCTTCACATACGTCTCCGCATCGAAGCTGTCATCGAGGACGAACTTGCGGAGCATGTCGTTGGTACTGAGATTTGCCTGGAAGGCGCTGATCTCCCTACCGGCATGACTGCTGAAGAAAGCTCTCGCCCGTTCCTTGTCCACCGTCTTGAGCAGGCGATTGAACTGCCCGTACTCGTCGAGGGTTGCCCCGGTCACGCCTTTGGCAATGAGGTTAACTAGGAGACCCTTGTCGACGCCCGTGGCGTCGACGATGCTGTCAACGCGCTCGCTGCTCGCGTGTGCCATGTACTTCGTGATGTAGTCGCGGAACGTCTTGCTCGGATCCACAGTCACGACGCCGCGTTCCACGTCGTGGAGGAACAGCTCGGCATATTCCTGCTCCTCCGCCGTGAGGAACTTGTAGCTCGTGTGCAGGTCGACCAATGCCTCGTCTATGGCCTTCTTGTCCTCGTCGCTCATCTGTTTCAGACCAAGCCACTTCTTGAAGCGCGACTGCATGTAGTCCGCATCGATGCGGTCCGTATTGATCTGGGTGAGATAGGGGTCGATGTCGTAGGGGACATCCTCGTTATTCCCCTCGCCATTGCCGTGCGTGCCGAAGAGCTCCTTGTAGCGCAGGACCAGCACCAGATAGGTCTGCTCGTCCAGCGTGCTGGACATCATGCCTTCGCCGCCAGGATATTCGGCTACGTCCCAGGCGAATCCCTGTATCTTGGCGGCGGCAAAGACCTCGTTGTAGTCGTGGAAGAGCTTCGCGAACTTTGCCTTTGCCTCGTCACCGTCAGGTAGGTGCGTGAAGTCGGGCTCGCCACCGCGGGAGAAGACGATGCGAATCTGCTCGTAGATGGCGTTCATGGCCTTGATGTTGTCGGGTAGCTTGTCCACGAACAGGCCTCGTGGCCTGTCTCCGGAGAAGAGCCTGAACGCATTGTCGATGTTCTTCTCCATCGTATGGCACTTGCGATAGTACCGGATGTTACCGAAGGGCTTCTGCGGACCGAACAGTCGGTTGGTCCTAGAGAAGGACTGGATGATCGCCTCGTTCTTCTTGACCCTGTCGAAGTAGAGCGTGTTCACCCACTTGGAGTCGAAGCCGGTGAGCATCTGGTCCACCACTATGAGCAGGTCTATCTCCTGGTCTGGCGTCTTATGCACCTGGGCGTACTGGTCTTTGTGGGCAAGCCTCAGCGCGACGTCACGCTTGAAGGCTTGGTAGGTGGACAGCGTGAAGTTCTGGTTATAGCGGGCGTCGTAGTCCTTAAGCACCTCGACCAGGCCGTCCTCCTTGAAGATGTCCCCGCCACCGTTGTCGAGGTTCGGGTCCACCTGTACGGTCACCTTGAGGCCGCATCCGCGAGACTTGAAAATGCGGTAGTACTCGATGGCCTCGCTGATGTGGTTCGCGCTCAGCATGCCATGGAACAAACCACCTGGATGCGATATCGGCCAATTCTCGAGGATGTCATCGACCACGGTCTCCCTATGCTCGGGACGCTCGTACTGGCTTGGGGGCACGTAGTGCTCGATACCATACTCGACGGTGCCGTCGGATAGATCCTTGTCGGCCATGTCCAGGTCATACATGAAGTGGTTGTATCTCTTGAGCACCGAAGGGTCTGCCTGTATCTCCGTGATTTCGGTCGAATGCACCTGATCGAACGCGACCGCCCGTCTCAGATCGTCGTCCTTGTAGGTCAGGCACATCACAGGATCGAAGCCGAGCACGTTCTTGTCGCGGATGCCGTCGGCGATCGTGTAGTGGTGCAACTCGTTGCCGAACACGTCCGAGGTTGTGCAGTCCTGCCTGTTGTTCTCGTCGAAGATGGGCGTCCCCGTGAAGCCGAAGAACATCGCCGTGGGGAAGGTGTGCTTGATGTTGTACATCATCTTGCCGAAGGTGCTCCTGTGACACTCGTCGACGATGAAGACGACGCGCTTCTTCCGGATGGCGGCGATGTCCGCGGCGTTCTCGGCGGCCTCCTGGACAAGACCCATCTTCTCGATGGTCGTCACGATGAGCCTGTCGTTCGCCACGTCGCTCCTGAGCTTCGACACGAGGACGGCGGAGTCCTGGGTCTGCTGCACGGCAGAGTCCCTCTGCTCGTCGGTGAGGTCCGAGCCGGCGAAGTTCCGGTAGGCCCTGAGGGACTGGGTGTCGAGCTCCCTACGGTCAACCAGGAAGACGACCTTGTCGGCATGGTTGGACTCGGCCACGAGCTGTGCGCTCTTGAAGCTGGTCATGGTCTTGCCCGAGCCCGTGGTGTGCCAGACGTAGCCGCCCCTGCTGTCGTTCACGGTCCAGTTGGATTTGGCCACGGCATCCGAGATGCTCTCGGCCGCATAGAGCTGGTAGGATCGCATCACCTTGAGGGTGTCGTCCGATGCGTCGGGCACCGTGTAGAAGCCGATGAGCTGATGGGCCCGTGGGATGTTGAGAAGCGATTTGGTGAACCGCTTCCAGTCGTTGATGGGCTCGTTGTCACGGTCCGCCCAATGAAAGAAGTAGTCGGAGCCGGGGTCGAGCCCCTCCTCCGAACCAGGGTTGGCGTAGTAGACGGCCTCGTTGGGCTCCATGGCCACGAAGACCTGCACGAGGGAGAAGATTCCCGTGAACGCGGCATCGTGATAGTATCTCTGAATCTGGTACTCGGCTCGGCTCACTGATACGCCGGAATTCTTGAGCTCGATGTGGATGACCGGCATGCCGTTGATAAGCAGCTCCAGGTCGCCTCGCATGTCGCAGCGCCACTTATCCCTCGCCTTGCACTGCGGCTGCTGCGCGATCTGATAGGTTGATTCCCCGCCGGCAATCTCCTTGCGATCGTAGATCTTCAGCGAGACCGTACCGCCAAAGTGCAGCTTGTCATCCTCGTTGTCCCGCTTGATGGCGACACTACGCCCGTTTATCCAGCCGTTCAACAGGTAGGGCGAACGGAGCTCGGCGATCTGTTCGAGAATCTGGCCCATCTCACCGTCCGTGAGGCGGCATCCGTTCAGACGGTCAACGCCATCGTTGTTCTTAAAGAGGATGGACTTCCAGTTGTCGAGCAGGTCCTCCTCGCTGGGATACTCCAGAACGCCGTCGGTCCAGCCCCTATCCTTGAGGAGATTGATGACGTCCTTTTCGAATGCCGCCTCGGATGTGTAGGAATAGGCCATCGCTCATGCGCTCCTTAGACGAAGCATCGATTGAGAAGGGAGGACTTGATGTGCTTGAGCAGTTTGAGCTTACGCTGATGAAGGGTGATGAGGTTGTCGAGCTGCTGGAAGAGCTCGCCGATAGCCTTCTGTTCGCTAGGTGTAGGAAGCATGAACGTCATTGACTTCATTTTTGCAAAATCAATGCTCTCAACAGTCGTACCGGTCTTGCCGTACTCAAGAAGAAGTTCTTTCGAGCGAGCCTTGAGATGCTGCATGAGCCAAAGCGATGAGCAATCTTTGTTAGTACTTATTGTCCGAATATCCTGATTAACGGTCGAGGGTTTCCGCAGCATAGAGACGGGAAGCGTATGCCGCAGGATGCCGCTTCTTGTAACCATCAACAGCGTTCCCGCTGGATACAGCTTCAGCTCGGAAGCGCCCTTCTCGGATAGTTTGGTAGTCGTATCTGAAAGGTAATCCACCTTTACGTCTTGCGAAGTTACCCACAGGATTTCGCCGTCGGCGTAATTTGACTCATCGGCCATTGAAGGCGTGTGTCCACCGCCGAAAGTAGCAAGTTCATCCAACTTACGCTGTTCCCAAGGGTCAGCGAAACCCGCAAAACGTATCTCAGGGATATCTGCCCCTTCTTTCGGAAACATCTTATCCAGCATTGACTTCTTGAGGGTGGTCAGTTTGTCATGCTTACTCTGATGAAGGGTGATGAGGTTGTCGAGCTGTGCAAAGAAGCTTCCAATCGCATCCTGTTCGGCGCGATTGGGCAGCATCAAATCCATCTCTGCAAGCTGCCTGCCGGAAATCTCAAGGAAGGTCGATCCTGACGCTTTCGATTCTGCGTAGGCTTTGATTCGGTCGCTCATCGAATAGATGAAGTAGACGTTGACTTCGTCTCTGAGTGCGAGCGATTGAAAGCCCTGGTTAGTGCATGCTGACCTGCGAAGAATTGCCGTTGTGCCTATGCCGGCACGACTTGTGAACAGAATGGTTTTGTCGGCCGGCAGCATCTTTGCTGAGCTGTTTTCATAGCCCTCTCTTGTAATTCGACGCTGGCTTGCATCGGCGTATATTTGCTCTCCAAGTTCCGCTGGGGAGTACCAGTCGATGTCGCCATCCCAGTAATTTGGGTTGTTGGTATCTGGTGTTCCTCCACCAATGATTTCAGCTACCTCGCCCAACTTACGCTGTTCCCAAGGATCAGCGAAGCCCTTGAAACGAATCTCAGGCGCGGACATCACCTCTCACCATCCAACATGGCCTGGAACTCGTGCAACCCCGTCAGATCGTGCACAGGGCCGTCCAGCTGCCCGATAAGCTTGCTCAGCTCGTCCTCGGATGCCTTGATGTCCTGGGAGACGTCGGAGAATCTGACCACGTACTTCTCCGCGAGATGCTCCGCTGCCGTCACCAGACGGCTCACGGCCATACGAGGGAGGGTCTCGATGCCGGCGATGATTGGCTCGATCCACTTGGCATCGAGAAGCATGGCCACCTCGTCGTCCGTCAGACTGGTGATGGTGTCCTTCGTCTTTTCGTGAAGGGCCTTCTCCATGTCCTTGACCTCAGACTTGAGCTGCTTCTTCTCACCGAGCAGACAGTCCGCCTCGGCCATCCTCTGCTCGAACGACCCATCGGGAAAGCCGATGGTCCTCATAAGCTCGTCCAGACGCGCCTTCACCACGCTGGCATTGTAGGCCCCAGCCTTGTTGTGCTCCATGGCAGCCCAATCGACCTCACTGTGGGCCGCAATGAAGGCCCTCTTCTCGGGAGCCCTCGATAGCTCTAGGTACTCCTTGAGTGCCCTCATCTCCACGGTTGCGTAGTCATTGGCCGCGTCCACGAGGACAGCCCTGAGCCCGGCTTCGTCGAATCCGTCATTGCCATCGTTGATGGCATCCGACTGGAGCTCGTCCTCGTCGAGGTCGCCGACGATCTCCTCGAGCCGGGCCTCTATCTCCGCCATGCGCTCGTTCTTCTTGTCGATGGCGGCTGCTTCGCTCGGGAGGAGCACGTGCTGCACGAGGTCGAACGGTAGGAGGGCGCCCTCCCAACCTTCCTGGACGTCGGTGTCGACGCCACGCCTCTTCCTCGTCACGATGTGGGGTTTCACGCCTCGTGCGTAGGCCATGCCGTTCGTCTGCAGGTTTTCGAGGTCACCCGATATGGTGGTCCAGGCGTCATCCACGATCTGGTAGGCGTCGTACTTGTCGATGAGCGGGCAGTCCGCGACGCAGCCGTACACCTCCTCGACTACGCCTCGCTCGCCGGCGACGGCGTCCACCGCCAGCGGGTCGTCTACGAGAGAGCCGTGAAGGCGCGCACCGAGCCCCCTGGTCCTTCCCGCACAACCATCCAAGTAGCCCTGCACCGCCTCGTCATCGCGCACATGCGACGCGATATCACCGACCGCCACCTCTGAGCACTCGTCATCGACCCTGCCGAAGAGTCTGCCGCGCAGCCCGGGCAGTGCCTGCCAGTACTCGTCCAGCTGGTCTATCTCATGGTTCGGGATGCCGCCGAACATCGTCGAGTAGATGTCCCAGGTCTCGCCAGGCTCCGAGGAGTCGACGTACCGAGGGATGTTCAGGTTGTAGTCGTTGGCGACCATCTCGTCCTTCCCGACCACGCGGCTGAACTTCGGATGCTCCTCACGGTTGACGACGGCGTCGACGACCCTCTGCACGTCGGAGGTGCGCAGCCTGTTCTTGGCTCCGTCCTTCGTGAAGCCCTTGCTCGCATCCACGAAGAGGACCGTGTCATCGCTACGCGTCGGTCGCAGCACCATGACGATGGTCGGGATGCCCGTACCGTAGAAGATGTTGGGTGGCAGCCCGATGACAGCCTCGATGTTCCTATGGTCGACGAGATGCTTGCGAATCTCGCCCTCGGCGCCCCCCCGGAAGAGCACACCATGCGGCAGGACGATGGTCATGATGCCGTCGGGCTTCACGTGATAGAGCGTATGCAGCAGGAAGGCGTAGTCCGCCTTGGACTTCGGGGCAAGCCCCGCCGCGAAGCGGGGGTCGGCCCCAGGCTCGGGGGGGTTCCACTTCTTCGAGTAGGGCGGGTTGCTGGTCGCCGCGTCCGCCCGCACGGGCTCATAGGTCTCGTCGGGATTCGCGTCGTCGAACCATGGCCAGTCGCGTGCCAGGGAGTCGCCGTTTCTTGCCATGATGTTGGCGGGCTTGATTCCGCGCATGAGGAGGTTCATCCTCGTGAGGTTCCAGGTCGCCTTCTCCTTCTCCTGCGCGAAGTACTTGACCGCATCGCGGTCACAGCTCTGCCTGGAGAAGGCTTGGCCTACCGTGAGCAGGAGCGACCCCGAGCCGGATGCCGGGTCGTAGACCTTGATGCTCGGGCGACCCTTGAGGTGGTGGGCGATGATCTCGGACATCATCACCGAGACCTCGTGCGGGGTGTAGAACTCGCCGGACTTCCTCCCCGCGTTCGAGGCGAACTGCTGGCAGAGGTACTCATAGACGAATCCGAGCACGTCGTAGTCCTCGCGCCCGTCCACCGGGATTTCGTCGATGATGGACAACAGGCTGCTTGCGGCAGCCGTCTGTTGCCCAGCCGTGGTCCCTAGCTTCGGAAGACCGTTTCCGAGGGTCTCCAAAATGCCGCCAAAGACCCTCTTGTAGTTCGGGGAGATGAGCCTCTCGAAGGCGTTCAGACCCTCATAGACATGGTTTATATTAAATTCCGTGCGCTTGCACTCGTCCGTCCAGGTGCTGAAGAGGTGCGGGTATGCAATGAAATAGCCGACGCCTTCCTGTACGTCCCCGACGAGCCTCTTGTCGTCCTCGGTCACATCGGGCAGGTCGTCATCCTGGAGCTCCATGGACCTGAGGTAGTCGACCTCATGCTGGCTCAAATACTTGTAGAACAGAAAGCCTAGGACGTAGTCCTTGTACTCGCCTGCGTTCATGTTGCCGCGCAACTCGTCCGCGGCAGCCCAGACCCTGCTGGCAAGCTCCTGCTTGTTCATTATCCGCCCCTTGTCGCGTGAGTCGTCGATCATACGATCGCAGTCCATTCTACCGTTGACCCCGGACACATATGGACGGATTCGTCCGGTGAGGATCGTTGCCCTAGTTCTCCCGGAGCCAAGGTCAGCAAACGGCCTTCTCGCACGCATGGGCATGCGAAATGGAGCCCTCTTGTCACTCCCGTCGATATCGTCAGACCCCAGACATCTGTGCCGCGAATCTTCCACCTCAGGATTCATGTCCGCCGTACGGCGTATGCTCATGGCATGACAGACGAAAGGGGATTTCCCATGCCAGGCCCACGTGACGGGAACAAGAGATCATGGCACCCATCGGAGAGTGACTGGGCACTCGCATGTGAGCTCGCCTCCGCGCGTGAGGGTGGTCGTGACAAGGCCGCATGGGCACTCCTCTCCCAGATTGAGGGAAGTGGGTCAGGTGATGCCTCCTACGACGACGGGCACGGGGTCAGGGACGCCGCGGGTGACCTCTGGGGCGTCTATGGGGACACGGACGAGCTCGTCATTGGGACCCACGACGTCGAATCGGTTGCGGATGCGGAGGCCCTCCTGGAGCTCCTGGCCCCGACGGTAAAGACGCTGCGGGACACCTCCCCTGCCGACCCCGCATGCATCCGCTGGGGACGTACGGACGGCGAGCTGCGCTTCGATGTCTACAGCCTGGTCGACGGAGAGCAGAGGGCCCTGGGTCTCGCAAGGGCACGTGGAGAGAGGACCATCCGCCGTCTCTCGGACGACGCCGACGTGGAGGTCTCCTACGAGGGGTCGGGCTGGTGCGACTTCTCGAGCGAGTCCTGGGGTCACTACATGAGGATTCGGCACCACCTCATATAGCCTCTGGCCCCGCAGACGGGACATGGGTAGCGGGACAGCCCGGGCAGCCGGCACGGTTGCCCTAAAGGCTGCGGCTCTTGCAAAGGTGCAACGAGGCACCTACGCGCGCGGTCCCATCGATGGAACCAGACGGCCCCTTGTCGTCCTTTGCCGGAACCCGGCGTTTGTGTTCCGTTTTGCAGGCAAACCCGCCCCGGCCGTGTCCCTAAAAACCGGGGACACGGCCGTCCCGATGCTACTCCAGCAGGCCATTAGCCCCCACGTAGTCCAAGAACGACCCGATGATGCGGTCGTTGCGGTCCCGAATGTCCTGCTCCGTAAAGTCGTCGGCCTTGCTTGCCAGGTCGACGAGCTCATGCACCTTCGTCGGTTCCTTGGTCTGTTCCCTGGCATCGGTGAACCCGAGGTAGTACTTCTTCTTGTCGGCGAAGCCGTAGTCGGTGGCGCGGATGTTGATGCGGGACTCCAGGAGCGCCTTGTTTCCGAGGGTCTCCAGATTCCCGATGTCCCTGAGCCCGCTCTCGCGTTCCGCGCGCTTCCTCGCGTAGATGTGCTCGATCTCCAGTCTCGTGTCTAGCCCGATGAGGGGCTGGTCGGGATCGTTGAATGCCCACCAGGCAAGCATCGACTTGGTGATCGGCCTGTTGTTCGTGAACGTGTACGACCTGATGAGCCCCTCCAGCGCCTTGCGGTCGAACCTATGACCACCGAAGGTGACCTCCTTACCCCTCACGATGTTGATCATCTCGGGGTAGACGGGTGCCCTGAGGGCGTTCACGCCCGGTCTTTCGATGGCGTAGGCGAAGACGAAGGCGATGGTCCTGTCGAGGAAGGCATGGAAACGCTCCTCGTCGAGCTCGCCGTCGGCGCCGCGGTTCTGGAGGAAGTAGACGGAGGTGAGATAGGTCCACATCCCGTTGGGGGCGTAGTTGAGGACGAAGAACCTCCTCAGCACCCTGTCGGAGAACCCGTCCTGCGCGGCGACCGCCTTCCAGAACCCCATGAGCGCCTCGAGGTCATCTAGGGTCCGATCCTTCTTGAGGAGCTCGTAGCCGTTCCTCTCGTAGAAGCCCCTCAGCGCCTCGGTGGTGGTGCTCCTGTTGCCCTGCCTGGCACGCTGGAAGTACATGTACCTGGAGAAGAGCTCGTCCATGGGCGTACCGCTCTGCGGGCAGAACGTCTCGCCGCTTGACTCCTCGAGCGCCTTCCACCGCTCGATGAAGTCGTCCTTCCTTCCCTCGTCGGAGAAGTGCCGGTAGAACTGGGACTTGAAGATGTCCGCGTCCGAGAGCGGAAGCCCCCTGTCGTTCAGCGTGGAGAATATCCTGAGGGCGGTGTCCTGGGACTCCGCCTCGATGGGCAGGAGGATCACGTTGTTGAGGATTCTCACGGGGAGCAACGCCGTGTACATGGAATACTCGCTGACGAACGTCCTTATCCTCTCCTGGAAGAACTTGAAGTTCTTCGCGTAGCTGCTCTTCCACCCGCCTTGCACCGTGCCGCCACGGAGGATGCTGAGGAACTCGGCCTTGTCGTCGTCGGACGCGACCTCCGAGTCGATCTTCAGCTCGTTCGTGTTTGGGTTACCGAACTCGTCGGTCTTCCAGATGCACTGGGAGATCATGTCGCGAGTCTTTTCGGTGTTCGGGTCTTTTGCGCATTGGAACTTCTCATAAAACGCCCGCAGCAGAAGCATGATGGTCGTGAGGCGCTGCTGGCCGTCGATGATCTCCTGCTTCCCATTGTTCTCGAAGGTCACGATCGGGCCGAGGAAGTACTCGTCGTCGTGGCTGTTGAATTGGCTCGAGTCATCGTTGGGGAACGCGAAGGAGGACAGGTCGTCCCAGAGCGTGGCGCACTCGTCCTCACCCCAGGCGTACGGACGCTGGTAGTCAGGAATGAGGAAGTCGGCCTTGCTATCGCTCAGCAGCTTATAAATGGATTTCTGCTCAATGTTCAGGTTTGACATGGACGCACCCCTGTATTCTCTTCTTCAAACGATTCCCTGACGCTCTCCGTCGGGCTGACGGCTAGATGTTGAGTCATCGGGGTCTGCCACAGATCATCCTATGCTCATGCTCGAGACCGTAGACACAAACAGCCGACTTGGAAAACCGGGCTATCACGCCAGCCTCTGCTGCCACTTGTTGCCGCCCTTCCAGCCTGCGTCGTACTTGTTGTCGACGAAGAAGACCTTCAGGTCGCAGTCATACTGGCTGTCCACCCAGCAGACCTTCACCGTCGCGTCGTACTGGCTGTCGACGTAGAACCACTCCTCGCCCTTCCCCTCGGCGTCGTACTGGCTGTCCGCCACATGGACGCAGAGGTCCGCGTCGTAGCCCAACGAGACCTTGAAGACCTTGACGTCCGCATCGTACTGGCTGTCTGCCACAAACACCTTCGCCATCACAGGCTCCCTTCGTCGTGGTCGGCCACTGCGGCCGACCCGTCATCCGGCCGGTGCCCCGTGGCATCGGTCGGTCTTGCACGCATCGTAGAGGAAGGGGCGGACAACAATCAGGAGGCCACGTCCGATCGCCCTCCCTCTCCTCGAGCCACCGCGAGCCAGACGCCGTCCCTCAGCCATTGAACGCATAGGACTGGGCGTAGGTCGCGCCACCGTAGCTCCAGGAGACCTCCGCGCCTACTCCGCCCTCGGGGTCGTAGGTGAACTGCAGGGAGGCAGGGGTCGAAGAGCCGTCCTGCCCGGAGTCCCGACTCAGCGTGAAGGCGGTGCCTGCCGTGGCAGGGTAGCTTCCCGAGTAGGTCGCCGAGCCCGTGACGGTGGTGCCCTTGCCACCGAAGAAACGGGTCCAGAAGGTGGCCCCGGAGAGATAGGACCACTCGAGCTCGAGATGCATCTCGTGGTCGTCCGCGCCAAGGAACGTGACGCTGCTCGTGACATAGTCGCTGCCACCGTCGGAGCAGGTCCCTCCCTCGGAGTCGAAGGTCCTTCCCCTGAGGCTTGAGGTGTACGTCATCCCAGAGGTGGAAAGGGGGGCTGCCGTCCACTCGCGCCCGTCGAAGGTGAGCTCGCAGGTCGCCGTGCCGCTCCCCTGCGCATACCAGTCCTGGCAGCGGGCAGGTATCGAGACCTCGCACGTCTGGGCGCTCCCGTCAAAGTCGACCGCCGCCTGGTCATAGTCCAGGCTGACGTCCTGGTCGATCTGGCTTGCGTCGAGACCTCCCTGGAGGTCGTCGGGGGCATTCGTCGCCGTGGCGTCCGACGAGGTGACGGAGCCGTCGGTGCAGACCCACCTCCCGGCCTGGCGCGAGAACGTCAGATGGACCTGGGCCGTGACGTCGAAGAGGTCGTTCGCGAGCGTCACGTCGCAGTCGGCCTCGGCCTTGCCGACGCCGCCCGAGCGGCTCACCACCTCGCACGAGGACACGCCAAGCCCCTCCCCGCTCGTGAGCGCCTGGCTGACGAAGTCCCCGGGATCGTTGCCCGCCATGTCAGAGACGGCCGTCTTGACGTCGGCGTCCGTGACCGTGCCGAACCCGCAGAACCACCAGACGGCCCCCATGGCCAGGACGACCGCCACGGCGGCCATGGCCACGCGCCTCCCCCTCTTCCTCATCGCGTTCACTCCCTTTGCGGTGCGTGCCACGAGACCAGCAACCAGACGCGTACCAGCCCGCACATATGTCTCTTATAAGTGACATTAAGCAGTATAATCATCGTATAAGGGAGGATGTCGCAACACTACGGAGCAATTCAGGGGAGGACGAACGCGATGGAGGAGGGACCAATCACCAGAAGGACATTTCTCGCTGCGGCAGCCTGCGTGGCCGGGCTTGCAGCTGTGGGTGTCGCATCCAGCTGCTCGCCGGAAGGCGTCACGAGGGGCGTGTACGTATACGATGCGTCACTCAGCTCGTCGTGGGGATATGCGGTCTACACGAAGGAAAAGGACGGGGTAGACCAGATTGACAATGTTGAGTCGGTGACGAACAACTCGAGCGTAGTCGCCGGCTACCGCCTCAGGGGAGAGGCGCGGGCCTACACTCTCCAGGACGGGAAGGTCTCCTTCAAGGTGTCGCAGGGCGCGCTGAAGACAACGACTCTCGTCTACGACTCGAAGGGCCCGACGCTCACAGACCAGAGTGACAAGAGGGAGGAATACTCGCTCAACGCTTCCCTGACCTCGAAGCTCATGTGAGCAGACGCCTGGGATCACCCGTCCTCGAACGATGACGCCCCGAAGAACTCGCTGAGCGTCACGCCGAGACCCGTGGCTATCCTCTCCAGGTTGATCACGGAGACGTTCCTCTTGCCCGCCTCGACCTCCGCGAGGTAGGTCCTGGCCATGCCGATGGCATAGGCGAGGCTCTCCTGGCTCACGCCCCGCTCGGCCCTGAGCTCCTTGATGCGAAGACCGACCCTGCGCCTGACGTCCGGCTCTGCCACCGGTACCACCCCCCTGGGTGACATGTCACATCGTTGTCACCCAAAGGACAACGCTCTATGAGTGACAATCGCCTCGTGGGACGACGTCGGCAGGGGCGCGACCCGGGCTTGCGACGGGCAGTCCGGGCCGCTAGTCTTTGTATGAATAGGCGGCGCGCGCGTAGGGCGGTGGTGTGCATGGCGGCAAGGTCGACGGAGGCCGAGGTCGACACGAGGGTCGAGGAGGTCATGGGGCTCATGGTCGACGGGTGCTCGCGCACGGACATATGCGAATATGCGCGGAAGAACTGGGGCGTGGGACGCTCCGAGGCCGACCGCTACGCCCAGAGGGCGCGGGAGGCCATGCGGACGTGGCACAGGGACAGCCTCGAGGAGAGGGCGACGCTCTCCGCCGCACGTCACGAGCGTCTCTTCAGGCTCGCCGTGGTGGACGGGGACTACAGCGCGGCCGAGCGCATCCTGAAGGACATGGACGACCTCCAGGGGCTCAGGAACGGGGCCGCGTACCAGCAGGAGGCGGACCAGAACGACGCCGACGGGTTCTGGGACGCCATGAGCGCCTACGGCTCGGCCATCAGGGACACCTGCTCCCCCGAGCAGGTCACGGCCATCGTGACAAAGGCCAACGCCCTCGGCGCGGCCTTCAACATCGGCAACGTCCCCAAGGAGCATCCCATCGACCCGGACGTCGAGCGCGTCCTCCGGCAGGCGGCCATCGACAAGCGTGAGCTGGGGCACACGCGCACCCGGGAGGAACTCATCGAGGCGGGCGTCATCGACCCCAGGAGGCTGGACCTGCCGCCAGGGATGTAGGCGGACCCAGAAAGACACCGCACGACCTACCAGACGGCAAACGCAGCACAGGCGCTGAATAATTATTCGAGACAGAAGCCGGAATGGTCAAAACACCATCACGTGCCAGACCGTAGGCAATGTGGAGCCTCATGAGCTGACAGCAAGGGGAGACCGAACATACGTGCAGAGGATTCTATCCCCAGCATCGAAGAACGGGCACCTTCGGTAGATCAAACGCATGCTCAAAAGGAGCCACCTGTATCGACGCGTCCCAGAATCTCCGGCAAGGACCGGCCAGCAGAGGGGCGTTCAAACCACCTCAGCGAGATATATGAACGAGCGTCCCGAGACCAGTTTTGTGTGTAACACATAAAACTGTGTTATGTGCAAACAAAAGAGGTAGGTAGTCATATGACTATCTACCTCGTGTTTTCTCTGGTGCGCCGTGTGGGGGTCGAACCCACGACCTTGGGATTAAAAGTCGCTCATGAACCGCTCTCTCGGCGAACGTACACCCATCTAGCGGCATAAACGCCGATGGTGGCAGACCTCATGCGACCCCGTTCGACGCCCCTTCTCCGGAACTCTCCGATGCACGCTGTCCCGCGCGGCCCATCTCCTCGGCGACCCTGCCGGCCGCCTGGGCCATCATGCCCATCGTCGGGGCGTCGTAGTGCTCGTACTCGACGAGCTGGCTGTGTCCATGCGCCCGCGACGTGGTGGCGAGGTCGGTGCCGGAGGCGAGCATGAGGGTGACGTGCGTGTGCCGAAGCTCCATCATGGTGACGCGCGGGAGGTCGGCGAGCGTCCCTCCCTCGTTCCACAGCTCGGCCCACTGGTGTGACGTCACGTCTGGGTCCCTCATGGCCCCATGGGCGTCACAGACGATCGGGCCCACACGCGGGAAGCACTCGCGCAGCCGCGAGGAGAAGGGTTCGCCTATGGCCACGACCCTATGGCGCCCGGTCTTGGTGTCCTTGAGCCCATCGACGGTCGTGTACGCCTTCGTGACCGAGACGAAGCACATGGCCTCTTCGAAGGAGAGGTCTGCCCACCTCACCGCCGCCGCCTCCTCGCGTCTGAGGCCGCCTCCGGCCATGAGGAGGAGGTACGGCTCTATCCATCCTTTGCCATGCAGCCTCCTCATGGCCATCGCCAGGTCACTGGCATCCCAGGCAGTTGGCCTCCGTGTCTCGACACGTGGGAGCGGGATCCTGCGGCGCAGGGGCTCGTCTGGGAGGAACCCGAAGTCGAAGGCCGAGCGGAGCGCCTGCTTGAGCACCTTGAACGCCTTGCGCGCGGCACCGGGAGAGTCGATGGACCACACCCATGACCTGACGTCCGAGTCAGGGATGTCATCGAGCCGGCGCGCACCGAACGGAGCGGCGACATGGAGCCGATAGGCGCTCAGATACCCCTGCGTCGTCGACTTCGCGCGACCTTGGCGCTCAAGCGTAGGTATCCAGTAGACCCGCACGAACTCGTCGAGCGTCATGCCGTCCGCAGCCCTGGGCGTGCGTCCGATCTCGTTTGACAGTGCGTAGAGCCTCGCCCTGGCGTCGTCCTCGGTGCCGTGCACGGTCTCGTTGATGACCCTCTGCCCGACCTGCTTGCGGACCTCCCACACGCCGGGACGACGCTCGTACATCGAGCCCAGTGGGTCGCGCTTGCTGCTAGAATGTGCCATGACAACCGCCTCTCGCAGTGTTGTCGCGCCCCTGTCCGGCTGCAACCGGACAGGGTGCTTTTTTCGAATGTGGTGTTACGCTTTGCCACGAATTGGTACACTTTCATTGCTAGGGGAATCCCTAGTTAGGATATGAGGAGTAGGTCCCCTGACTGAAGCTAGGTGTGCGTCGTCCCACACTATTGGTGAATGTCGGGGGACTTCCCGTATCTATAGCGTATGAAGTCATAAATCCTGACTGCTCTCCTATATTCTGGACTCTTCAAGAAGTCGCGTACGGCGTCCTTGTCTCCTTCTATTGGCTTGAGGAATGACTTAAGGTACTCCCCCAATTCGTGTGCATCAATTTCGTCGTCCTCGAGCACGAAGAGGTGTTTGTACGCGTTCTCGGGACCAAGACGACTAATGAGACCACCCACGGAAAGACTGCCGGAGAATCTCCTTCTTTGTCCTTCGAGTAACGCTCGAGTGGTTGGATTTCGAAACGCGTCGACACTAGTCTGCTCGTTAAACTTCTTGAGCACTGTTCCGTAAAGCTTGCCGGCATATGCCGAAACATACTTTTGAAATGGGACAACGGATGCCTTTAGAGTCTTATCCAAGTAGAAGTCGACAAAGAGCTCCGGGGAGATAAGCTGGTCATCCATGACGACGTCCTCATAGACCTCGTCGACCGTTATTGGAACGCCCCATATCCGGTCAGGAAGACCCAATCCAATGATAACTTTTTGCCCTGGCTCGAAGTGATCGAGGACCGCGTCTACACCGGCAGTGACAACTTCCGACTTTGGATCAACCGCTGCCGCGAGACGATATATGCTCCCCCTCATTTCCCTGATAAATCGTGCGTCGTAGAGCTTGCTGGACTTTGCTACTGCTTTATAAATAGGCATGAAATCATTAGTCGTTATTCTGGTCATGGTAAGGGTCCTGCCATGGAACTCCATGGAATGAGTGCTTACCGGATGATCCCCGCCATTCCCATAGTCAACGAATACAATTCTGTCCTTGAGTTCATCAAGATGCTCGGGACCGACGCACCTGGCCACTTCCCCTAAGATGCTTTTTACGTTTTCATCTGCGATGGAATAGCCAAGGAATATCACTGGATACTCCATGAACACCGTCAGTATCTTGGCCGCAAGATACTGTTCCTTGTCCTCGAATGATCTGTAGTCCGCACTAGTGAGAACGATGCTCGCGGGGTCGTCGATGGATCCGTGAATCTCGTATATCTCTTGTGCAAATGTCGGGTCTCGGAATATGAGACCTTCCTCACCGATATACCTGTCGAAGCCAGGAAACAGCTCTTCGCAGAGCTTGTCGTAGTTTGTCGTGATAACACCTGAAACCTTATCATGTCCTGCCGCAGCGAGTTCGGCAATCTCCGGACAGGGGGTCGCAGACATGCCCCTGAGAGTGTCAGAGACGAGAATCTTCATGGCGGAAACGCCGGACTCAATTTCCTTAGAGTATCTGGATCGGAGTTCCGAGAACTCGGGCAAACGGAGCACCGAATCGTTGACGCCATCCTCCATGACCTCGGCAAGATAGGGTAGCTCTGACGGTATCTCGCCCCGTCTGAAGGACGTTGATGCCCTGCTCCTTAGCACCAAGAACTCCTCTTCTCCGATAGTCTGGGAGCAGACGCCATGCAGCAAGCTCACCCAATCGGAAGTCCCGAGATACCTGCGCGACAACCCAGACCCGACAAACAGGAATGGGTAACGGTTGGCCGCCGATATGGACTTCGACACAGCATCCTCGATCCGTGCATTACGCTCATCTCTGTCCATGAAACACACCTCCGGCTATCAAAGCGCATGAATCATATTTCCAGTCAATCAGTTGACCCCTCCGAAAAGCTTAGCCACCCCAGCATTTCGGCATTTTAGTGACGATCAGCCAAGGTCGACGCAATCTCCTTCGCTGCTTTTGCCGTCCCTTCCATAGCGGCGACCATCTTTACAACATCGCTCTTCTCATAGAGGGAGTTCGCGAAGGAGTAGTAGTCGAGCGCGAACTCTTCCGTCATCGCTTTCTTGCGGCCGCATGCTCTCATCCTTGCATAGGCCACTTGGATATGAGGCACCTTCTCTGCGATGTGCTCTCTGGCCCAACCAGTTTCGGCAATAGCCGTTCTACGTGAGGCGTCTGGCACAAGCATCGGGACCCCCTTCTTCACGAAGCTAGCCTGTACAGCCGGAGCCACTTCCTGCATGACCATCTCGTAGTCGAAACCAGAAATCTTGATGTCATAGGCAACGCCGCTACCAACGTTCTTCACCACGAAGTACAGCGTCCCGTGATCCGTCCGCGAATCAAGGTAAGCAACAACCTGAGGCCGCTTCGACGCGAAGAACACGTAAAGAGCCACTCCCACCGCGAGGAGCGAGCCAAGACAGCTCCCGATACTGCCGATTGCAGCCACTGTTGACACATCCATGGCGTACAAACCCTTCCCCTTTGCTAGTCTGTCGATCCAGTCTCGTTCTCATTACTCTCTTGATTTACCTTTGAGAACTCGATTGTCCTTCTTACCCATGACACCTTTCCAACTTGATAGCCATAAACAGGAGCCTCCTTCTTATAGTTCGAGAACGAAAACCCAACGCGGAAGCCAAGAATATCTTTAATCTCACGGAACGACATAGAGCCCGCGTCATGCCCATCAACACGAAGGTGCTCCCATAGAGAGTCATACTTGTTTACGGATGGAAGATTCTTTTCCCACTGGCACAAATCATAACGTTCCATGCGGTTCTGGCGGCTCCTCGTGAATAGCACGCCTTGAACCACAGCTGTTATCACACCGGCTCCTAAGAGTAAGCCTCCACCTACATCAAGCATGAAATCTTGTAGAGCAGCATTCATGTTTGCTGAAGCCCCAGCTATTGTTAGACCAATTCCCATTGACATGAATGCAAATGTCATCGTGAGAGCAGCGTTGGTATTGTCATTGAGCCTTTTCTGATTATTCTCAGTCGCCTCATTAATAGCCATAAAACCATCTGCCGTAATCCGGAATCTCAAACCATTAGTGAGATAGCCCTCGTCGATCTCAATGAGGCCGAGTTCAATGAGAAACCTAAGCGAATCCTCATAGGGATAATACTCGAAGCATTTGTCGAGAGCGAATGCGTTAAGAGTAGCGTAGTCGGCATACCCGACATGCTTCTGCCATCGCGCAAGCACGAGCTTCTCAAGAACCCAGACCTCCCTGTCGCACAGTGCAGGCATCCTCTACCCCATCTCCCCCGCCGACCGGAACCAGACGACCGTGCCTAGTGCCCTAACCGGGCGATCGTCCTTATGCTGCCCATCGAACTCAATCTAGGAGCTCTTCCTGCCTGTGCTTGACAGGATCATCTCGAGGCACTGGGCGATCTCCTGCGACTCCTTGAGCGCTTTCTGGTAGTCCTTCCCGGACCTTTTGGTGCGCTTCTCGACTATCGGGATGAGGACGCACGGGTAGTCGATGTCGTCGATGTCAACCCTGAGCACCATGCTCTCCACGAACTTGCTCGTCGCCTTCGCACCGCCCATGGCGCCGGCGACGGCACCCACGGCTCCGAACAGGACCCCGCCGACGACCGCAGAGCCGAGGCCACCGCTCTGTATGACCGAGTCGTCCTCGAGAATCTGGTACCCACGGATCTCGTCAAACGAGACGATCTTGTCCTTCGGGTGCTCTATCGCGGCGCTCGCGATGAGGGACAGGCCACCAGTGAACACGGCTGCCGTGGCCTTCCCCGCCTTGCTCGCGGCAGTCTGCTGGAACTTCACCGCGTCCTTGAACCTGACCAGCTTCGACGCGCTATCGACGGACATTCGGCCGAACGACCGCGTCTCGTGGAAGGACTTGGCGAGCGCGATCTCCGCGTCACGGACGTCCTTCTTCGCGAGATGCGCCTCGTTCGCGTCGCTCACCCTCTCCGAGACGGCGTCGGACGCGCTTGCCACCGTGTCCTTGGCAATCCCGACCATCCTGTCCTTGAACCCCATGTGCTCCTCCTAGGTCTGTCCCTCTATTCGAAATCGAACGGGGTCAATGAGACTCATCGGTCCGTCTCACTTGCCCTCCTTCTTGCCGGCCTGGTACCAGATGACGACGCCGAGCAACATCACCTGCTGCTCCGGATCCGTGAACACCATGTCCTCATAGTCACCATCGAAGCTGTCCGGCGAGAGCATGAGCGTGCTCGCACCACGCTTGTAGACCCTGAGCACGCTCTCCCCCGCATCGAACCCGGCCACCACGGCGCAACCGTCCCATGGCTCCATGTCGCGTCTCACGAGCACGTCAGAGCCATCCGGGTAGCGCCTATCCATGCAGTTCCCGCGCACATGGAGCACGAACAGCTGATCCATGTCCTCGCCTTCGACCACACCCGCGGGCACCTCGACGACCTCGGGCGGTGTGTCCTCGTTTGTCACGTCGCCCGCGTGAACGGTACCAAGGGACATGACGGGAATCATGGCGGAGGTCCCGAGAATGGCAACGCCAGGAGACTTACTCTTCGGAGCATCGAACCCAAGCAGCCATTCGGCGGAGCAGTCGAACATACGACATATCTTCTTGATGAGGTCCGACTTGAGACCCTGCTTGCCATTCTCGTAATTTGCGTAGTTCTGCTGTGTCATGCCGAGCTTTTCGGCAAACTCCTTCTGCGATGCAGAGCCACGCAGTTCATAGAGTCTGTTCTCGTATTTCTCCATGGTCCTCCTCACAAATCCTATTTGTACTTATACAAGAAAATAATGTCATAGTGCAAGATTACTGCTTGACAAAACAAGTAATACTTGTAGTATTCTGCATGTACAAGAAATCCTTGTCATAAGGAGGGACATGGAGAACAGGATTTCGGCCGAGCGCAAGCTCAAGCACCTCACACAGCAGGAGCTGTCAGAGAGGCTCCAGGTCGACCCATCAACAGTCAACAGGTGGGAGAACGGAGGACAAATCCCCCAGGAAAAGCTGCTCATGATGCGCGGGCTGTTCAAGTGCGACATCGACTGGCTCATCTGCGCGACCAACGTTCGCAAGACGGTCTAGGGAAGGAGTGGTTCAAGTGAGTCCTGGAAAGCTTGACGATGCGCTCTTCGACATCGAGTACGCCGCCATCAAGGCGATCGAGGACGGTGGCGACTTCATGGAGGAACACCCGCTCGCGGGGCAGGCCATCGGAATCGCCGTCGGCCTGCTTCTCGGGACGGTCCTCGTCCTGTGCGTGCTCAACCCGGTCTTCGGAGGTGCCTAGAGATGTGCGAGGTACCAGCCGAGTGCGACGCCGAGGAGCGTGCCGACGACACCGAAAAAGGCGGGGCCGTACAGCCTGAACATGAGCCTTCGTCTCTCGCTCCAGTATGTGCGACCAGCAGTCAGCACCACGAGTGTGTCGAGACCATCCCGTGGGTGTCCGGCGGCTGCCTCGTCGGACGTCATGAGGCCGACGTACTTGGACGAGATGAGGTACCCGACGCACTCCCCCATGTAGCCACCGCTGTCGTGCATGGACTTGATGAGGCGCGGCTCGCCCTCGTGTTTCCGAACGTGCCCGAGCGTCCTCTCGAGCTCCCACGTCAAACGTTCCATTGCCCCTCCAATCGGCTGAGGGCAGCGTAGCACCAACGTTCGCAAGACGGTCCAGACACGGAAGGAGTTTCGCATGGCAGAGAAGGCACCGGGCCTCACGTGCAGCATCGGCGAGTTCGCGGACATCGCCGAGATCAAGCTGCACCAGGCGCAGGTCGCGTGCGCGGGGAGGTACCCGCCGCCGCTCATCGTGGTCGGGCGCGAGACGAGGGTCATCCGCGCGCGGATACCCGAGTGGCTCGACCAGGAGGCCGAGAGGCAGCTAAAGGAGAGGCTCGGCGCGGAAGCGTTTGGCGACGCCGCGACCGAGCCAGAGGAGCAGCCGCACATGCGGCTCTACGAGGAAGGATAGCACATGGGAGATTCGGGAGCGGTCTGGGAGGAGCCCGGGTACGACCTCACGGTCGGCCAGGTCGTGCGCCGCGAGCGCACGGCGTCCTATCCCCTGCCCCTCAGGGCGCAGGACCGCGAGACGCTCTTCGCGGAGTGGGTCTCGCGGAACGGCGAGGCCGTCCGCTGGATGGAGTCGAGGGCCGTGGCGCTCGAGGGCCGTGGCATGCGCGTCTCGGCGAAGTACCTGTTCGAGGCCGTCAGGTACGAGACGGGGATCAGGCTCGCGAGCGTGCCGTTCCTCGACGGACGCGGCGTGGAGCACGCCTACGGCGCGAACAACAGCGACACGGCGCTCTTCGCCCGCTGGCTGCTCGGGCGGCACCCCGGCATGCGCATCGAGCGCAGGGGCTCGTCGGTCGACGGGAGGGCGACGGCATGAGCGCCGAGGAGGCCGACTGGCTGCGGGAGCAGCTCCGGGTCACGGCCGAGGCGGCGCTCGGGGCCGCGCTCGTGTTCGCGCTCCTGTTCCTCGGGTGCGCGCTGGCATAGGAGACGTATGCGCCCCTGGGGGCGCGGATTGGGAGCAGGGATGAAGAAGAGGGAGATCAGGCGGGTGCTCGACAAGGCGGTAAACGCGCTCGACGGCGCGCACGTCGTCACGGGAGGCCCGAAGGGCGACTCGGAGGAGGCGCTCGCCATCAAGCGTCGCGCCGAGGACATGGTCGGGGGCGCGATGCTCGGGCTCGCCGTCGCGGCGGTGCTGCTCGACGACGACGTGCCCGACATGGGCGCGGGCGACGTGGTCGATGCCGTCATGACCCACGTGGCGGGGTCCCCTGGGGCGCGCGCCGACGGGAGGGGCGAGGATGCAGAAGCCGCTGATTGACACGCACAGCACCATGGGCTACCGCGAGTGGCGCAGGGTCACCGGGAAGCCCGAGCCGCCCGAGGACGGGGGCACGCAGCTCACCTTCGTGGTCATGTGCCCGGCCGGCACGGAGGAGGCCGCGAAGGCGCGCATGCTCGCCGACCTGCGCGACCTGCGGGGCGTGGGCGTCACCGGCACCTACCGGCGCGAGGCGGTGCGGCCATGAGGGCGCCGATCCGCGAGACGAGCTTCTCCGTGCCGTTCGTGGCGGGCAAGGCGCGGCCGCGCGTGACCATGCACGGCACCTTCACGCCCGCCGCCACGAGGCGGGCCGAGCAGGCCGTCAGGGCGGCCTACGAGCTGGCAGTCACGAACGGCGGGGGCACCGTGGGCGACCACCGCGCACCGGCGCACGTGCAGGTCGCGGTGCGCATCGTGACGCTGCGCCCGCTGCCCAAGTCGCGGAAGAGGAGCGTGGGCAGCGAGGCGGACACCTACAAGCCCGACGCAGACAACGTGGCCAAGCTCGTGCTGGACGCGCTCACCGGCGTCGCATGGGTGGACGACGCGCAGGTCACGGACCTGAGCGTGCACAAGATGTATCGATACAGGGGAGCCCCGGAGAGCACGACGGTGCGCATCCTCTGGGGCGACGATTGGAGCGGAAGATGAACGACATCATGACGAGGAAGCAGGCCGTGTCGATGGTCCTGGACCTCTACGACAGGATCGACGAGCTCAACGGAGCCCTTGAGGACATGGGCGTGCGCCTGGGAGACGCCGAGAGGGCGACGGCTGACGGGACCAAGCCCAGCGACGGTGGACTCTCCGAGAGGGCTGCCGAGGTGCTTCCCGCGCTGCTGTGGGAAAAGGTGGCACGCTACGGCCAGACCGTACGCGTGACGGCCTGCGACGACGGCTCGTTGAGCGTCGAGCGCTTCGACGCATGGCTCGCGCGACGCATCGACCGTGACTATCTGCCTGACGGGATATCGGTCAACGATGCGGTGGAGATCATGCGCGACCACGCCCTCCCGATATACGACAAGCAGCGGACCGAGGCCATCGCGGACGCCCGCGCGGAACGCGACGGAAAGGGCGGTGGCGAGGATGACTAGCGACGAGACACAGCACGTCGAGGCCGAGGTCATCGACGTGCCGGAGGTCATATCGGGCGCGGACAGGTGGCTCGCGGAGCAGAGGGCCAAGGTCGCCGAGATAGCGGGCGAGTACGTGCCGCACGAGATCACGACGGGCAAGGACTACGGCGACTCCAAAAGGGCGCGTTCGCAGGCCCGCAAGGAGATAAAGGCCGTCGAGGACGCGCGCCGCGCTCAGGTGGGCGTCATCAAGGACGCGGTGAGGGACTTCGAGTCCCAGGTGAGAGACCTCCTCGTGCCGCTGAAGGACGTGGACGCCGGCTACAAGGAGGCGCTCGACGGCTGGGAGCGGTTGGTGGTCGAGTCCCGCACGGAGTCGGTCCGGGCGTGGTACGGGGAGACGCAGGGCGACGTGGCGAGCCTGGTCCCCTTCGACACGCTCTGGGCGCGCTACGCCGACGCCGGCAAGTGGGGCCTCTACGGGACCAGCGAGGTCGCCATCCAGGACGGCGTAGCTCAGGCCGTCACGACCATCGAGGGAGACCTCGACACCATCCGCCGCGCCCCCTACGAGGACGAGGACCGCAAGGCCCTCATGGCCGAGTACCTGCGCACGCTCGACCTCTCTGCGGCCCTTCGTGACGCCGAGGAGGCCCGCCAGCGCCGCGAGCGCATGGCGGCCGTGGAGCGAGAGCGCGCCGAGCGCGAGGAGATGGCCCGCGCCGAGGAGGAGCGCGACAGGCAGCGCCGCGAGCAGGCGGAGCGCGACTCGCGCGAGCGCGCCGAGGCCGAGAGGGCGGCGGCGCTCCAGGCCGCCGAGGATGCGCGCCGGCGCCGCGTGGACGCGGGCATGGAGGCACCGGCCGCCAGGGACGCGGAGACCGAGGCGAGCCCCGCGCCGGACGCCACGACCCAGCACGACATGCTCGCGAGCTTCGCGGGGGCCACGACGTGGGCGATAGTCACCGACGCGACCCCCGAGCAGGCCAAGGCCATCGGGGGCGTCCTCGCGACGCGCGGGATGACAGGCAGGGTCGCCAACCTCAGGGTGACCCTCGGCGCGGCGCAGAAGGACCGGTACATCGAGCACATCAGGGAGCTTGCCAAGGTGGCAGAGAGGTGGGATGCGTGATGGCGGATGGAATCGTGAGATACAAGGCCACGGACGGCCAGGAGGTCAAGCTGTCCCCCGCCATCGTGGAGAGGTACATCCTCACGGGCAACGGCCAGGCCGACCCCAGGGACGTGTGGTCCTTCATGGCCAAGTGCCAGGCGCGGGGCCTCAACCCGCTCGCGGGGGACGCCTACATGACGGTCTACCAGTCCAAGAACGGGCCCGTGTCGAGCGTCATCGTCAGCAAGGACTACTACTTCCGCACGGCGTGCTCGCAGCCTGACTACGACGGCATGGAGAGCGGCGTCGTGGTGCACGACCGCAAGACGGGCGCGCTCACCTACCGCGACGGCACGATAGTGGGGACGGAGAGCGAGGTGCTCGTGGGCGGATGGGCCAAGGTCTACAGCAAGGCCCGCTCGCACCCGTCGTTCTGCGCCGTGTCGCTCGGCGAGTACTCCACGGGCAGGAGCCTGTGGAAGACGCCGGACCAGGGCGGCAAGCCGGCCACGATGATCTGCAAGGTCGCGAAGGTGCAGGCCATCCGCGAGATGTGGCCGGGCGTCTTCGGCGGGGTCTACGACCGCGACGAGATGCCGGACGACCTCCCGAGCGCACCGCCGACCCCCGCGGCGCCCGTGGCGGAACGGCCCGAAGAGCCCGAAGAGGCGTCGTACGACGTCGACCCGGAGACGGGCGAGGTCACGAGCGCCGACGTGGCGCTGTACGGAGAGGACGTGGAGTTCTGATGGCTGACGAAAAGACCAGCAGGCCAGACCCGCTGAAAATACTGCGCAGCAAGACGTGCGACGCATGCCGCCATTGCGAGCTGACCAGCCTCGCCGACACATGGGAGGCGGAACGCAGGCGGAACGCACAGACCATCAGGGAGCTGCAGTCCAGGCTTCGGACCGTCATGGGCGAGAACGACGTCCTGAAGACGGCGCAGGCGGCCCACACCGAAGAGATGGGGCAGCTGCAGGCCAGGCTCGACGCATCCATCCCACTGCCGCTCGACGCGGCAGGATATGTCTGGGAAAGCTACGAGGAGAACTTCGTCGATCCGTTTGGGAAGAGGCATGAGATCGACAACCTCGGTCTCGCACAGGGGGGATGGATCATCAACGAGACGCGGGGGACATGGTATCCCGCCGAAGGATGCCTCCACGTCATGGAAGACCTCCCCCGGGCAAGGAAGCTGCACGAGACGATTGACGACGTGCGCACGTATGTGCGTGACACCGACTGGGGCGTCCCCGACCCGTATCACAAGGACCCCTACGGAGAGGTCTCGAGCCTCGTGGAGCGCGCCTACGCCTGCGGGAAGAGGGACGGTGGCACGCGATGAGCAGCAACATCAACAGAGTCAACATCAGCGGCAACCTGACGCGCGACCCGGAGCTGAGGGGCGCCGCAAGCGGCACGCAGATTCTCTCATTTGGGGTGGCCGTCAACGACCGCCGCAAGAACCAGCAGACGGGCGAGTGGGAGGACGTCCCCAACTTCGTCGACTGCATCGTCTTCGGCAACCGCGCGACCGCGCTCGCCGACATGCTGCGCAAGGGCAGCAAGGTCGCCGTCGAGGGCAAGCTCCGCTACAGCTCCTGGGAGGCGAAGGACGGTACCAAGCGCTCCAAGCTCGAGGTCGTCGTGGACGAGGTGGAGTTCCTCTCCTCGAGGAACCAGCAGGGCGGACAGGGCCAGCAGCACGGCCAGCCCGCACCGTCGTACCCTGCGCCGGCGTACTCGGCCCCTGCACCGGCCCCACAGCGCTCCCAGGCACCCGTGCGGAACCCGCCGTCGGCCGATGCCTACGACGAGGACATCCCTTTCTAGGCAGGAGGCCCGCCATGGACTACAAGGGGTGGGCGGAGGTCTGGATCGCCCGGCGGGAGTGCTGCGCGTCGTGCGCGCACTTCTCGGCGGACGGCTTGGCCGGGACGTGCCGCGCGGGCGGAGGGCCCGTGCCGGTGCCGCACCCGGGCGCGACCACATGCTGCGGGGACTACGAGAGGAGGCGCGACCGGTGACCGACGTCGACGAGATGTTCCCGCGGTGGATCCGCCTGGGCTCGCGCGAGGCCGCCTACGACCCCGGGGCGACCGCGGTGAGGGGCCGCTTCGGGTGGGCCGGATACGGGCGCCTCGTGGGGCTCAGGCAGCTCCTGGCCAACTCCCCCGGGGCGACCATGCCGGTGGGCGAGCGGTGGCAGCTGCAGTCCCTCGCGGCGTCCCTGGGGATGTCCGCGCCGAAGTGCCGCGAGTTCCTGGCGTTCCTCGCCGAGTCGGGATGCATCGACGGCGAGTCGCTCGCGGGCGGGAGAGTTTTCGACAACGCGGTGTGGGAGCAGGTCCAGGCGTACCAGACGAGGTGCCGTGCGAACCGCGAGAACGGCAAGAAGGGCGGGTTCACACGTGGTTCTACCAGCGCATAAACCCACTGGGGTACCCAATCGGATACCCAGAGCCAACCCAGGTCCTTAGATATAGAGATAGAGATAGATAAGAACACCTAACCGTACTTGTGAGAGGGGAGCCGAGAAATGTCGATAACTCCGTCCAGGACCCGTGAAGGGGACACCATGAGCGCAGACGCAAGGAGCATCACCGGAGAGCTGCGAGAGTATGCGAGGAATCCATTTTACTGTGTGACTTGGCACTCAACTAATAACGTGCTTTCCATCGCCGACCGAATCGATGCCCGCTTCACTGCCGAGCTGACGGCCAAGCAGGACGAGATAGCCGACCTGCAAGCCAGGCTCGACGCATCCATCCTCCCGCCGGTGGACATCGACGGCGCACGCTGGACCGGCGAGGACGTGGACAAGCCGTTCGCGCCTGGTGGTGTCATCGCCATCGCTTTCGACAAGGACCAGGTGCTGCGCGAGATTGTCTACGACTGGCCGCACGAGGGCTGGTGGCTCGTGGACCAGTACGACACCCACTACCCAGCCGAAAAGTGCCATCACGTCGCCCCGGAGCCGCCCGAGACCATCGAGGACGTGCGGAACATTGTCAAGAGTGCCGAATGTCTGACCAATCTGTTCTTCCACGCCGACGGTGAAGGCATCTCTGCCGCTGAACTCGTGGACCGTGCCTATGCATGCGGTAGGCGTGACTGGGCAGGTGAGGGACGATGACTGACTCGCAGAAGCAGATAGACGAGGACGCACGGAAGGACTTCGAGGAGTACTGGGGATGTAAGGCCATCCACGATTGCGGTGACTGCCCAGCGCTCATGGACGGTGATGAGCCGTGGTACTCATACGGCACGGGTGGCTCGTGTCGGGAGGCGCAGGTTCTCGACCTCCTCTGCCGCCAGCGCGAGCTTGACAAGGCAGATGAGCAGGCATGAGCACGTCGATCACGAGCCCACGGAGGCTCAGGGACGCCCGCGGCGAGACCTGCGACCGCTGCCCTTTCTTCGCTCCCCTGCTGGAGCCCGGCCACAAGCCAGCGGACTACGGCTGGTGCATGCGGGACGGCGAGGGCGTGCGCGCGGACAACCCGATGTGCTCCGGTGCCCCGTCCGGACGCGCCGGCATCAGTGCAGAGGCTGACGGCTGTGACGAGTCATGAGCATCGACGGCGCGATACGCCGGGGGATAAGGCTGCTCGACACGCCGCCCGACGGGTGGGTCATCGTACCCCAGGCATCCACTGCCCCCATAGGTTGGCGCTGGTGGAGCAACGGCAAGAGCAGGTTCGGCGGAGAGTACGAGTCGGCGCTGGTCAGGGAGGAGAAGAGATGATCGAGACCAGGCTCGGGGACGAGACGATCAGCTACCTCGAGGAGGTCGACCTGCTCGAGTGCCGGGTGTGCCACGTGAGACCCGTCGTCAAGCACGTGGGCGGGTCGTCGGGCGCGGTGAGGGTCGAGTGCCCGTGCTGCGGCATCCGCACGGGGCAGAGCACCAACGAGCAGGGCGTGTACATCGACTGGAACCGCGTGATGGGAGGGGACCAGGCATGAGCGAGCGAGAGATGCCGCGCCCGTGCGTCGTGGACGGCGAGAGGTGCACGTGCCACCTGCTCTACGTCGCGTGCTGGACGCACGGTGCGGGACTGACAGCGGGATCGTTCCCCGCAGGGCAGGAGTCACGGTCCATGGCACTTATCGAACACGAAGACGGAAGCATGGAGAACGTCGAAGCCTGCAAGGTGACGTTCACCGACGTGACGAGAGGTGATGCCTCGTGAGCAAGCTGCGCATGAGCGTCAAATCTCGCCGCATGGTCAGGCGCAACCGCGCCTTCTTCCGTCTCATGGACGAGACGGGGCTCACGGCCGACCAGCTGAGGAGCGCCCTTGCGACGAGGGATGCGCTCGGACGCCTGGTGTGCGAGCAATGGTTCGCCGCAGTCGGCAGAGCGGTGGAATCAGTCCGAGAGGTCGCGAGTGTGGTTGCCACTGCCATGACCGAAGCGTTCGGGGAGCTGGCGCCCGTCCTCGACGCGATCGCGAGGGCGGAGGGAGAGGATGGCGAGTAGGCGGTGCCACAGGTGCCCCACGTGCTCGTCGTGCGGCGTGCTGCGCACGGCGGGCTTCGTCACGGAGGAGAGGCTCCGCTGCACGAGGTTCGGCATCGACGTGGACCCGGGCGACGGGTGCACGTTCGGCGACGGGGAGGGGTCGAGGCAGGCCCGCCGACCCATGACGGTAGACCTGCCGGGCGACTGGAACAGGAGGGGCGGATGGTGAGAGGGCGACACGAACTTGGGACAAATGTCCCAAGTGTCCCAAGTTCTCGGAAAGGCTACATCGTCTGGACGTGGGCCGAGATAGACGCGATCCGCAAGCACCCGGACATGACCGCCGAGGAGCTCCACGAGATCATCCCGCGCCATTCGGTCAAGGCCATCAGGAACCAACGCTCCCGTGTCGGCCGCTACTCCCCCGACGCCGTGCCGCTGTGCCAGAGGTGCGGGGAGCACCCCGTGTGGGAGGAGGCCGCCGACGCACGCAGGTGGGGGCTGTGCAAGGCTTGCGCCCTCGAGGAGAGGGCGTGGCGGTCCAAGCACGGAGGCGAGCTGTCCCGCAAGGACAACGCGCTCCGGCAGGCGAGGTTCAAGGCGAGGCACCGGAAGGAGGACGGCAGGTCATGACGATCTACGTGGACCCGGCAAGCTTCATGTGGGGGGTGGCGGCGGGAATACTCCTGCTCCTGTTCATCGCCTTGCTCGGGGTCAGCAAGGATAGGGACGGCAAGTGATGGGCGACAAGGGTGGCGGTCTGTCGGATGGCTACGAGACCTTCGTGGTGCGGCTTGACGTGACGGTTCCCGTCGCGACGAGGGGCACGTCATCGGATGCCGCCGAGACGGCCACGGAGGTCATAGGTCAGCGCCTACGAGACGAGTTCGGACCGTCGGTCAAGGTGAAGCCGCACGTCGACGCGCTCTTCGACTGACCGTGCGGCCATGTGACCTGCGGCGCACGCTGTGGCCATGGAGAACACGGGGACACAGCCGCTCGACAACCCCCGGCGCGAGCGCTACTGCCAGGAACGTGCCGGCGGCAGGACCCAGCGCCAGGCGATGCTCGCGGCCTACCCGAGCAGGGCGGGCTGGTCCGACAACGCCGTCGACTGCGCGGCGTCCAAGCTCGAGGCGGATGCAAAGGTCAAGCAAAGGCTCGACGCCCTCAAGCGGGCCGCGGCGGACGCCGCCACGCTCACCCGCGCCGAGGTCCTCTCGGGCATGGGCGAGACCTTCCGCAGGGCCCAGGCTAGCAACCGCACGGGCATCACGCAGGTCGGCGTCCAGGCCGTCTCCTCCATCGGCCGCACCCTGCTCGACGCCCTGCCGGCCGACGCCCCGCCGGACGCCCCCGCCGCCGTGACGGACTTCGGCCTCCTGGTCGCGCCCCCGTTCCTCGCGCCCCACAGGCAGGTGGCCAGGGACGCGGGCGGCGAGTGGTGGGAGTTCGGCGGGCGCTCGTCAGGCAAGAGCTCGCACGTCTCGCTCGAGGTCGCCTACGGCATGACGCGGCATCCGGACCGCTCCGCCTACGTCGTCATGCAGCGCCAGAAGGACATGCGCGAGGGTGTGTACGAACAACTCGCCTGGGCGCTCGGCGCGCTCGGCGTGGCCGACGAGTGGACGTTCCGCACCTCGCCGCTCTCCGTCACGAGGCGCGAGACCGGGCAGGTGGCCCTGTTCCACGGCATGGACTCGGCCGACAAGACCAAGGCCGTCAAGGCGCCCGCCGGGACCTACTTCGCCTACCAGTGGTTCGAGGAGGCCGACCAGCTCTCCGGCATGCCCGCCATCCGCACGGCCGAGCAGTCGACCACGCGAGGGCCCGGGCCCTTCTTCCGCTTCGTCACCTTCAACCCACCACGAAGTCGCGACTCGTGGGCCAACGCCGAGATCGCGCGCAGGGAGGCCGCGGGACTCGAGGTATACCGCTCGAGCTACCTCGACATGCCGCGCGAGTGGGTCCCGCAGCAGCTGAGGGACGACGCCGAGGCGCTGAGGATCGCGGACGAGGAGAGCTACCGCCACGAGTACCTGGGCGAGCCCGTGGGCTACGGGGCCGAGGTCTTCGCCCGTGCCACGGTGCGCGAGGTCACGGACGCCGAGCGCCGCCGGCTCGAGCGCCACGTCTACGGCGTGGACTGGGGCTTCTCCACCGACCCGTGGGTGTGGCTCATGGCCGCCTACGACCCCGCGACGCGCACGCTCTACGTCCTGGACGAGATGCACGGGCGCGGGCTCTCCAACGCCGAGACCGCCCGCATGGTGGCGGACCGCATGGCCAAGGCGCTCGTGGCGGACGACGGGGAGGTCGTGGAGGACGCCGAGCCGTACGCCACGGTCGAGTGCGACGGCGCCGAGCCCAAGAGCGTGGCCGACTACCGCGAGGCGGGCATCCAGGCGGTGTCGGCACCGAAGCAGGGGCGCCACAACGTCCACAACTCCGTGCGCTGGCTGCAGGAGCGCTCGGCGATCGTCATAGACCCGCGCTGCGGGCTGGCGGCCGGGGAGATCCCCGCCTACCAGTACGCCATGACGCGCGACGGCGAGGTCACGGGCGAGCTCCCCGACAGGGACAACCACTCCATCGACGCCCTGCGTTACGCGTGCTCGACCCTCATGGACGAGAGGGGCAACGTCTAGGAGGGTGCGATGTCACGCAAGGTCACGGGTTTCCCCGCATGGGCGACGAGGTTCCTCAGGGGGCTCGGGTACCGCCCGGGCAACTGCATGGACGAGCACATCAAGGCGTGGTGGGGCTGGTACCAGGTCGACAACGGCTTCTACGGCGTCGACCGCCCGGACACGGGCCGCGGGGACTGCCCGGACCGGCACCTCTCCCTGAGGCCGGCGCGCATGGCCGCGGACGAGTGGGCGTCCCTCGTCATGGACGACAAGACCCAGATGGGCTCCGAGGACGCTACCGTGAACGCATGGGTGGGAGAGCGGTTCGGCGGCTTCGTCGGCGACGAGCTCGACCACCTCGCGCTGTCGTTCGCGCTCGGGACCGGCGCGTGGGTCGCCGACCTCGGTGGCATCGTGGGCGACTCGACCGCGGGTACCACGGCCTCCATCTCCTTCTACGACGCGTCGCAGCTCTGCCCGCTCGAGAGCGACGGGGACGAGTCGGTGTCGTGCGCCTTCGTGCGCCGCATCTCGCACGGCCGCGGCCTGCTCGACCAGCTGCAGGTCCACGCGCCCGACCCCGCGACGGGGACGTACCACGTCCGCACGTGGGTCTTCGGCACCAGGTCGCACCAGGTCCCGTGCGCGGCCGACGACATCACGGCCGACCTCGACACGGGGACGGCGCTCCCCTGCTACGCGCTCGTCCGCCCCGCGATCGCCAACACCTACGAGGAGTGCACGCCCCTCGGGGTCTCCGTCTTCGACGACGCCCAGGACGCCATCAAGCTCGTGGACGAGGCGTTCGACGCCTCCTACTGGAGGCTGCGCGTGTGCCAGCCGCGCATGGTCGTGGACGAGGCCGGGCTTCGCCGGGACCCGAAGACGGGCGAGCTTGACCTCGTGGGCACCGTCGACAGGCGCGTCTTCAAGGCCGTCTCGGGCGGCGGCGACCACCCGCAGCCCGCCACGGTCTACGACCCCGGCCTCCAGGCGTCCGAGACCGACACGGCCCTCAACTCCGCCCTCTCGCTGTTCTCGGCCAAGTGCGGGTTCGGCCCCAACTACTTCAGCTACTCGCGCCAGCAGGGCCTGAGGACGGCCACGGAGGTGTCGGCGGACAACTCGCAGCTCTTCCGCAACGTGCGGCGCCACGAGCAGGTGGTGGGCGACGCCATCGAGAGGCTCGTGGCAGGGGCCTGGGCCGCCGAGACCGCTCTGCGCACGGGCACCGACCCGGGCGTGCCCGACGTCAAGGTCACGTGGGACGACTCCATCGTGGAGGACACGGCCACCGAGCGTGCGCTCATGAAAGACGACATCAGCCGCGGGCTCGCCCCGGCATGGCTCTACCCCGTGCGCTACTACGGCATGTCCGAGGACGAGGCCAAGGCGCTCGTCGGCTCCCAGCAGGCGGTGCCGGAGGAGGCATAGCCCATGGCCACGGACGCCTTCGACTCGCTAGCGGAGACGCTGGTTCGCGGGTCCGAGCAGAGCTACGTCGAGTACCTCACCGAACGGTTCCTCGACATGCTCGACGAGGCCGTGACGAACCCCGACCGCCTCCAGGTGCTCGCGTCACGCTCCAGGACGGCCGCCATGGCCGCGTGGGACCGCTTCAGGGGCAAGGTGACCAAGGAGACGCAGGACGCCTTCACGGAGGCGATGCGGGGCGAGGACGAGCACCTCGTCTCGTCGCTCGCCAGGGCGTACGGCTACGACCACACCCTCACGACGAGGGCCAACAACGAGATGAACGAGGCGGCACGCGGCATGTCTGAGGTCATGCGCCGGCAGAACGTGGCGCTCGCCGACGACATGACCGATGCCTGGTACCGGGTCACGTCCGACGCCGTCACCGGCACGGAGATGGGCAAGAGCTACCGTGACGTCATGGAGGACGCCGTCTCACGCCTGTCGGACGCCGGGCTCGAGACCATCGACTACCGCTCTGGCGTGAGGACGACGATCGACGCGGCCACGCGCAGGCACGTCGTCTCGCAGGCCAACCAGGCGAGGGGCGACCTGCTCATGAGGCGGTGCGACGAGTGGGGCTGCGACCTCGTCATGGTGTCGGCGCACTTCGGGGCGCGCCCGAGCCATGCCGTGTGGCAGGGAAGGGTCTACTCACGCTCGGGAAGGGACCCGAAGTACCCGTCGCTCGACTACGGCACCGGATACCACGGCACCGGCCCGCACGCCGCCCTGGGCGACAGGCTCTGCGGCGTGAACTGCTTGCACAGCCTCTCACCATGGGTGGAGGGCTACAGCCAGCTCCCCTCGACCGACTTCTCGGAGCAGGAGGAGCGTGTCGGCATGACGAGCGACGAGTACTACGCCGCGAGGCAGAAGCAGCGCGGCATGGAGCGCCAGGTCCGCCAGTTCAAGCGCAGGGTCGCGCTCGGACAGGAGCGCGGTCTCGACATGACCGCCGACAGGTACCGCCTGGGACGCGCACAGGCCAGCCTGAGGGGGCATTGCAAGCAGTACGGGCTGACGCGCGACTACGAGCGCGAGCGGGCCTACGCGGTCGCAGAGCAGCCGAGGGGGCTGGGCAGGGTGGCGTTCAGCGTCGGGACCCACGCGCAGACGAGGATGGCGGAGCGCGGGATCACGGACACCCAGATCGCACAGGCGCTCAACGACCCGCTGCACGAGCTCTCCGTGACCACCGACGAGAGAGGCCACGCCAAGAAGGTGATAGGCCACGAGGTGACCGTGGTGATCAACCCGGACACGGGTAAGATAGTCACGACGTACCCGACCGGGAAGAAGGCAAGGAGGAGGTATGGCGCTGAGTAAGGAGCAGACAGCCCTCCTCAGGAAGCTTGGTCTCGCGACCGACTTCTCGACTGGCATGACGAACGAGCAGTACTTCAGGATCGACGACGTCATGAGCGACGAGATGATGAGGCATGGGATCAACTCGACCGGTGACGGGCTCAACGACTACGGCGAGCTCTGTCGCAGCATCATCGTCTCCCTGCCGGACGACTAGCCCATAGCCACACGACGCACCACCCGAGGCCCTCGCGAGAGGGTCTCTTCCTTTGCTGCGTTACCGGGGCGCGACCCTCCTATCGTCGGGGCATCCCTGCCCCGACATGCCGAAGAGGAGGTACGAAATGCCAGGTGCTGCATCAACCGAGGGCGAGGACGGCAAGCCCCAGGACCCCAAGGCCGGCGAGGGAGCGAGTCCCCAGGACCCGGAGCAGGACCCGAAGCCCCAGGAGGGCGCGGACGGCGAGGGCGGCAAGCCCCAGGACCCGGACACGCACGAGGGCGACGCGGTCAACCGCCACCAGTACGACCGTGACATCGAGCGCAGGGACAAGGAGATCGCGGAGCTAAGGGAGCAGGTCAAGGCCCAGAACGACGCCAAGGCCGCCTCGGGTGACGCAACCGCCAAGCTGCGCCAGGAGCTCGACGAGTTCAAGGCGCAGCTCGCGAGCGAGAAGGCCAACACGGCCCTCACCGCGGCAGGCTGCATCGACCTCGAGCTAGGGTGCGAGGCGCTTGCCAAGTTCGACGGCGACGTGGCAAAGCTCGCGGAGGCAAAGCCGTACCTCTTCGGGGACAAGGACAGGACCATCCGATCGACAGGCGGGAAGCCTGCCGGAAGCGCCACCGGGCCCGCGAAGAGCATCCGCGACGCGCTCAGGGGCTAGAAAGGAAGACAAATGGCAACCACACTCGCGGACCTCGCCGCCAACTCCCAGGACAAGCTCGTCCAGGGGTTCGTGAACGAGATCATCACCGACGACTACCTGCTCGGCGCGATGACGTTCGACGACTGCATGACGCCGAGCGGCACGTCCGACCTGACCTACACCTACAAGCGCGTGAAGACCCCCATGACGGCCGCGTTCCGCGCCCTCGAGAGCGAGCCCGCCAAGACCGAGGTGTCCATCGAGAAGGTCACCACCAACGTCGGCATCCTCGCGGACGCCTGGCAGATGGACCGCGTCGAGAGGGACGCCGCCGAGGACCTCTACGAGCTCAAGCTCGAGGAGTCCAAGAACGCCATCGTCCGTGCGTTCGACGCGCAGGTCGTGTCCGGCAAGAAGGGCACCAACGCCTTCGACGGCCTGGCGACCATCCTCTCGGGCACGTCCACCGAGGCGACCTCGGCAGTGGACCTCTCCACCCTCGACCAGGCCAAGTCCCTCGACTTCGCCGACGAGCTCGGGAACATGCTGTCCGTCCTCATGCGCACGCCCGACGTGCTGCTCGTGAGCAGCACCATGAAGGCCAAGCTCGACTCCATCGCCCGCCGCATCGGCATCGGCACCGCCACCGTAGAGACCGCGGGCGGCACCATCACCACCTGGGACGGCATCCCCCTGCAGCCCCTCAAGGACGGCGCGCTCACGACCAACGACATCTACGCCGTCTGCCTCGGGCTCGACGCCTTCCACGGCATCACGCTCAAGGGCGGCTCCGCCATCACCGTCACGCTCCCCGACTGGACCGCACCCGGCGCCGTCAAGTCCGGCGACTGCGAGTTCGTGTGCGGCTGCGCCCTCAAGGCCACCAAGGCCGCAGGCGTGCTGCACCCGAAGGCCGCGGCATAGCGCCATGGCGGCACCGGAGCTGACATACGCCGACTACGCGGACGACGCCTACCGCGGCAAGCTCGGGGAGGTCGCCTTCGCGGACGCCCTCCCCGTCGCGCGCGCACGTCTCGTGGCCATGACGGGCGAGGACGTGCCGGACAGGTGCTCCGCCGCGTGGTGCCTGGCGCTATGCGCCATGGTCGACCACGTGACCGGGGCCGACGGCAGCCACGACGGCCTCAAGAGCCAGACCATAGGCGGCACGTCGAAGACGTGGACGGACGCCCAGGCGGCATCCGGAGACGTCGACGCGGTCATGCCATGGCTCGCGGGCACGGGACTGCTCTACTGCGGGCTAGGGTGCTGACATGGCCATCGAACGTGACACCGTCACCATCTGGCACGACGCGGGCACGCCGAAGAAGGCCGAGTGGCATCGCACCATCGTGACCAACGTGCGCGTCGACTGGTCCGCCGGGAGCGTCCCCGGCTCCGTGGGGGCCACCACCCAGAACCAGATGACTGCCTACCTGTGGTCGCAGCCGACGATCGCCGCGGGGGACCGCATCATGGTCGGCCCGTCGTCCGAGGCGGAGCCGCCCATGGCGGCGATGCGCGTGTCACGGGTGCAGCCATGGACCGACGACGGCCGCTTCGAGCACATGGAGGTGACGGCGCGGTGAGGATATCCCTTAAGGGCATCAACCTCGGCAGCGTGCTCCCCGACGAGCGCAGGAACCTCAACGCGGCACTCGGGACCGTCGCCGAGAACGCCCTCGCGGACTGCGAGCGGTTCGTGCCGTACGACACCGGGGCCCTGCACAGGTCCGGGCGTGCCGTGCTGTCCGACGGCAAGGCCACGCTCGAGTGGGGCGGGACCGAGGACACGAGCCGCTACGCACGCAGGCAGTACTACGACGGCTCCCTGCACCACACGACCGCGGGTACGTGCTCCCACTGGGCCGTCGCGGCCGCAGCCGTGCGCGGCACCGCCTGGGCGGCCATGTTCAGGAAGGCGCTCAAGGGAGGCAGCAGATGACGGACCTCACGCCATGCGTCGAGGAATGGCTCGGGGGGATCCTCTCCCCCATCCCCGTGGCGCTCGGGGAGTTCAGCGCCATCATCGAGGTCTCAGCCCAGATCCAGCCGGCGCCAACCCAGGCCGTCGTGAGGAGCTACCTCAGCGGCGGCGGGGTCTACCAGTACGGCTACGAGCTCTACCTGCGCTGCAGGCCGAGCGATGAGCGCGGGCGCGTGGACGCGATCTCGGAGCTCGCGATCGTGGCCGACGCCATCGACCGCAGGAGTTACCCGGAGGCACCCGAGGGCGTCATCTGGTACTCGCACGAGGTCACGGCGCGGCCGAACAAGTTCAGCACCAACGAGGACGGCACCGAGGACTACCAGATGATCGCCGTCCTCACCTACATCGAGAGGAGCTAGACATGGCAGACGCAGTGCGCGCGCTCGTCGGCGCGTGGGAGATCCAGCACTACCTGAGCTTCGCCGGCACGGACGGGACGTACGGAGACCCTCTCCGCGCCACGGAGACGACCAAGGCCGACGTCAAGAGGGACGACGACGAGTACAAGCCCAAGTACCTCGACCGAAGGACGATGCCCAAGTACGTCATGGGCTCGACCACGACGATCGGGCTCGAGCTCGACGCGCTCTTGCCGGGCGACATCCAGTCGAAGCTCGCGGAGCACGAGGATGACGTGAACGTCCCCGTCCAGTACATGAGGACGCTCAACTACGACCTCACGACCGGCGCGAGGTGCGCCGCCACGGCGCTCGTGGCCAAGCGCGCGACCGCCACGCTCACGTCCGACCCGATCACCGGCGACTCCGGCGAGCCCATCAAGCTCTCTGGCACCGTCACCATCACCGGGGACTGGGAGTACGGCACCTATGACACCACGACCAAGAAGTTCACGCCGAAGGCCGCGTAGCGCGGCGGACACGCATCGCCAGGCAGGGGGCCGTCCTTCGGGGCGGCCCCTCGCGTTATCCGTGGCCGACCATGTGCCCCATCACAGGACATGGAATCGGAGGCTGGCATGGCAGATACGACAGATACCAAGGCGCTCGCGCTCGAACTGACGGAGAGCCCGACGCTCGCCGTCACGGTGGGGGACAGGGTCCTGCACCTGGAACTCGGCAACTTCACCTACGTCATCGAGATTCGCAGGTGGATGGATGACGTCCGGGCCGAGGGGGGCGGCATCGAGGGTGACATGTCCAAGCTGCAGCGCGTGGCCGAGGACGGGCTCGCGATCGTGGCCGCGGCGTTCGTCGAGCCTGACGCGGCGGACGTGCTGCTCGGCGGTCGCAACCGCCTGAACCTCTCCCGCATCATCACCGTGCTCGGCTTCATCGCACGCCAGACCACGTCCGACGAGTCGATGGCCGTCGTGCAGGGGGCCATGGACGCCTTCGCGGCTACGGGCGACGAGGACTAGCGCATGGACTGGCTCACGCGGGAGCCCCCGTCGGAGGTGGACGTTTGCGGCGAGGCCGTACCCATCCGCACGGGGTGGCGCCGAGCGGTGAGGTCCTACGTCCTCATGGGAACGCGCTCGCGCATCCCCATTGGGGACTGCGACAAGCTGCTCTCGTCGTGGTTCTCGCGCGACGGGGTTGTGCCCCGTACCGTGCTGGGGCACCAACGCGAGGCACTCGACGCGGCACTCTCGTGGCGCGACGACGCGCTCGTCGAGGCGATGCCCTACGGGGACGGGATGTCGCGCAGAGCGACCGTCCGCGTCTTCGACTGGGAGGCGGACTCCGGCATCGTCGTGGCCGACTTCCTGCGACTCTACGGCATCGACCTCACGGACCGCGCCACCCAGATGCACTGGTGGCGCTTCGCGCTTCTGTGGCGCGGTGCCGCGGCGAGCGAGTCGCTCGTGGCGTCGGCCATCTCGGCGCGCTCTCCCCTCGACGGGGACGTCGACAAGTGGTCGCGGAGGGCGCACGAGAGGCTCGCGGGGGCGTGGGCGTTACCGCCGACGCAGGCTGAGCTCGTCCAACGGGCGAGGGAGGCGTGGTAGGCGGATGCCCAACATAGACACAGTCAACTTCGAGATAACCGCAGACGACTCCGACTTCAAGGAGAAGCTGGGCAATCTCGGCAACGAGGCGGAGAAGGCCACGGAGAGGGCCAGCAAGGGACTGTCGGGGATCGGGACGAAGCTCGGCGAGACCGAGGGACCCGTGACCAGACTGTTCTCCGGCATCACGGCGAAGGCCGCCGCCATGGCAGGAGTGGTGGGCGGGTTCGTCAGCACCCTCGCCACCAAGGCCATCGACGCCCTGGGGAACATCGCCTCGGAGGCCGTCACCGCATCGGACTCCACCGACAAGTTCAGGCAGACCCTGGACTTCGCGGGCGTCGACACCTCGACCATCGACGACCTCACGCAGAAGACCCAGGACTACGCGGACAAGACCGTCTACGGCCTCAGCGACATCCGGAACATCACGGCACAGCTGGCGTCGAACGACGTGCAGGGGCCCGAGCAGCTCGCCGAGGCCCTGGGCAACGTCAACGCGGCCGCCGGTGGCACGGCGGACACGTACTCCCTCCTCGGCCTCGTGCTCACGCAGACGAACTCGGCCACCAAGCTCACCGGCGACAACTGGCGCCAGTTCTCCCAGGACGTCCCGGGCGCGGCAGGCCAGGTCAAGCAGGCACTCTCCGACATGGGCGCGTACACGGGCGACTTCGCCACCGCGATGGAGAACGGCGAGATCAGCTCGGACGAGTTCAACCAGGCCATCATGAACCTCGGCATGACCGACGCGGCACAGCAGGCGGCGACCTCGACGCAGACCTTCGAGGGCTCCATGGGCCAGCTCCAGGCGTCGGTCGTGGGGGTTATGACGGACGGCCTCGACCTCATCAAGCCCGGGATGACGGGCTTCATCAACTCGCTGTCGAGCGGCATCGACTGGATCAGGGGCGTGCTCTCGGGCGCGTCCGGCGCCGCATCGCCGTTCGTCAGCGCGCTCTCGTCGATAGATCAGGCGTTCATGTCGGGGCTGCAGCCGGCGCTCACGTCGGTGCAGCCCCTCCTCTCTCAGCTCATGCAGCAGCTCCAGACGTTCGCAGCCGTCGTGGGCCCTCCGCTGCAGCAGGTCTTCACGGCATTGCAGCCCATGGTGGCGGCGCTCGCAAACGTCATCGGCGCGGTGCTCGGCGGGGCGATAAACGTCGCCGTCGTGTGGGTTACCGAGCTGATGGAGGGGCTGAACGTCGTGGCCTCCGTCGTGATGCCGCTCGTGTCCGCGGCCGTACAGGTGCTCGCCCCGATCTTCACTGCGGTCTTCTCGGCCATCGCGTCGATCGTGACGGCGTGCACCGAGACGGTCTCTGCCGTGTGGACGGGGGTGCTGTCGTTCCTCTCCGGGGTCCCCGGTTCCATCGAGGGCTTCTTCTCGGGCGTCGGTGACGCCATCGTGGCCTTCTTCCAGCCGCTCGTGAGCGGGGTCACGGGGATAGGCGACTCCGTTGCGAGCTACATGAGTGGGGTCCCAGGGCGCATCACGTCCGCGTTCAGCGGGATCGGTGACACCATCGTCGACTTCTTCGCGTCCATCCCGGGAAAAATCGCCGACATGTTCGCGAACATCCACGTGCCGAGCCTGCACGTCGATGGATCGTTCAACCTCGACCCGCTCAACTTCTCCCTTCCGACCATCAGCTTCTACGCCAACGGCGCCTACGTCGACTCCCCAACCATGGGCGTCTTCGGCGAGGCCGGCGGGGAGTACCTCGTCCCGCGCGACCCCACGTACATCGGCCAGCTCGCAGGCGACATCATAGGCATGCTCGGTGGGATGGCGGCGTCCGGCAACGCCGGTGGCCCATCGTCACAGAGCGCGGACAAGTCCGTCGTGAACGCGATAGGACGGCTCGAGGCGAGGGTCGACGCCATGGCCGGCAGGATCGTCGACGCGGTGTCGGCGGACACGACCATGACGCTCGACCGTCGCGAGGTCGGACGCATCGTGAGGGGGCTGGCATAGGTGGACATGACCCTGACCTACACGAACCACCTGGGAGACACAGTGACCCTCGGCGCGCCCGGCGGCCACGTCCACTACGGTGAGACCGACCTCTTCGGCCACAAGTGGAGCTACGAGCACGACGGGCAGCGCGTCTGGGGGATGAGCCTCGACGCGCGGGAGGTCACGCTCCCGGTGTGCGAGCTCGGCGGATCGCTCGCGGAGCGCGAGGGGGTCTACCGCACGCTCGAGGCGGACGCGGAGGAGGGCGCGCGCGGCACGCTCTCGTACCACGGCTGGGAGCTCGGCGTCATCCCCATCGCCTCGTCGCTCGACCAGTGGTGGTGGGACGACGGGGTCGAGGAGAGGAGCGTGACCCTCCTCGTCCCGAGGCCGCTCTGGACGAGGGACGAGACGGTCACCTACCAGATCGCCAGGGCGGACGGGACCACCCAGCCGGGGAGCGACTACCCACGCGACTACCCCTGGGAGTACGCGCGCCCGTCGCTCGCGCACGTGGCGGTCGTGGACGCGGGGTCGGCCGAGTGGAGGTGGGTCGTCTACGGCCCCGCGGTGGACCCGTGGGTCGTCATCGAGGGCAACCGCCACGAGGTGGACGTGACCGTCCCCTCGGGGTCGCGCCTCGAGCTCGACACGCGCGACCGCACCATACGCATGGTGTCGGTCGACGGGGACGTCTCCAACTGCTTCCCTTCGCGCCTGCGCGGGGCCGAGGGGTCCGGCACGTACGCCTTCGCACGGCTCCCCGGCGGGCGCGTCGAGCTGCTCACCGACAACGCCTTCGCGTTCGACGTCACGGTGCACTACGAGAGGTCCGAGCCGGCATGGGCATGACCCGACACCTCGACGTGGTGGCGACCGACGCCTCCCGCACGGACGTCGGCACGCTCCCCGGGGCCACCCTCGACCTCACCGTGGGCGACGACGGCCAGGACAACGACTTCGAGCTGACGACCCCGCTCTCCGGCTACGTCCCCCCGGCCGGGGCCCTCGTCTACGTCGACGGGACCGGGTGGGGAGGCATCGTCGACGAGCGCGAGGTCTCGACCGACTCGACGGTGGTCACCCTCTCGGGGCGCACGTGGTCGGGCGTCCTCCAGAGCCGCGTGCTGCGCCCGGACGCCGGCCAGGACTACCTGACCTACGACGGTGACGCGAATGCCATGCTCGCCGCGCTCGTGGACCGGTGCGGCCTCGGATGGCTCCTCTCGGTCCCGAAGGCCGCCTCCGGCGTCACGGTCTCCGGACGGTTCGACCGCTACTGCGACATGTGGTCGGGCATCCGCAAGGCGCTCCGCGCCTCGGGGGCGAGGCCCGACCTCTCGTGGTCGGGCACGGGGTGCGTCCTCTCCGCCGTCGCCTCGACCTCGGTCGAGCCACCCGAGGGGGAGGTGGCCATGACGGCGAGCTCCGACTCGAGACCCATCAACCACCTCGTCTGCCTCGGGCAGGGCGAGCTCTCCGCCCGCGTGGTCGTCGACCTCTACGCTGATGCCGACGGCAACGTCTCCGACACCCAGACCCTCTTCGGGGCCGACCTGCGCGAGGCAGCCTACGACTACAGCGGGGCGACCACAGACGAGCTCGCGACCGAGGGCAGGAAGAGGCTCCTGGAGCTGCAGGAGGGCTCCTCGGTCACGCTCGACATATCGGAGGTGACGGCGGCCCTGCAGGTCGGCGACCTCATCGCCGCCACGGACCCGAGGACCGGCATAGGGGCGACCTGCGAGGTCGCGCGCGTCATCGTCAAGGTGAGGAACGCGCTGGCGACCGTCTCGTACGAGGCCGGGGCCACCACGACCACGACGAGCCTCTCCGGGTCGGCCGAGACGTCCTCCGGGGGCGTGGCCTACACCGCCGGGGACGGCATCTCCATCAGCTCGGGCACCATCTCGGCAGAGGTCACGCAGGCCAAGCTCGACGCCGTCACAAGGACCGCGGCGGACGCAGCCACGCAGGCAAGCAGCGCCGCCTCGACGGCCTCGGCCGCGCAGACGATGGCAGGCGCGGCCGTTCAGACGATCACGGCCACGTCACCCATGGCTGCCTCGCGCACCGGCAACGCCGTGAGCCTGACGCACGCGACGAGCGGCGTGGCGGCGGGCGCATACGGGCCCGCGGCGAACGCGACCCCGACGTGGGGCGGCACCGCCACCGTCGGGGCGCAGCTCTCGATAGACGCGCGCGGGCACGTGACTGGCGCCTCGGGACGCAGCGTCACGATCCCCGGCTCCGTGGCCACGCAGACGGCCAAGGGGCTCATGTCGTCGACGGACAAGACCAAGCTCGACGGCATCACGGCCGGGGCGCAGCCGCAGGCCGTGACGTCCGTGCAGGGTCGCACGGGGGCGGTCACGCTTGCCAAGTCAGACATCGGCCTCGGGAGCGTCGACGACACCGCGGACGCCGACAAGCACGTGGCCACGGCGGCCTCCCTCGGCACGGCGCGCACGATCAGGCTCTCGGGCGCGGTCAGCGGCGAGGCCGCATTCGACGGGACCACGGACGTGACGATCACGTGCACGGGCGACACCGAGGCCGCGGGCTTCCTCGCGGCGCACCCCGTCGGCAGCTACCACCTCACGAGCGAGCCCGGGAACCCCGGCGTTACCTATGGCGGAACCTGGGAGTCGGCCCCGAGCGAGGGCCCGTACGCATGGCACAGGACGGCCTAGGAGGCATTGGATGGCAAAGACTGAGGGTTACTCGCAGTTCGTATGCGACCGCTGCGGGAAGACGCTGTACGCCACGAAGGACGCGCCCGAGGCGCAGAGCTGGAGGGCCGTCAGCCGCGTCACGGCGGACGGCGTCAGCATCTCGAGGCTCCTCTGCCCTGACTGCTCGGGCAGGTATCGTGAGCTCGCCCAGGCGCAGGACGTCGCCTTCGGCGACCTCATGGCCAACGGGACCACAACCACTGTCGCCTAGGGGGAGTCATGGCAATCTCACTCGTCACCGGGTTCGCAGGACAAGCCCACGTCACGCCGGCACAGGACGGCGCGGGATACGCGGGCATCGTCGGCACCGGGTGCTACGTCACGAAGACCGGCAGGATGCTCGCGGCATCCATGTCGACGGCCAACAAGTGCGTCGTCTGCGACGGCGACGCCTGGATGTACGGCCGCCACGTGCGCATCGAGGCCGGGACCACGGAGGAGCTGACGGTGCAGTCGGGGTCCCAGGGCACGAAGCGCAACGACCTGGTGGTCGTGCGCTATGCCAAGGACGCGAGCACGGGCGTCGAGACGGCCTCGCTCGTGGTCGTGAAGGGCACGGCGGGGACGACCGCGACCGACCCGACCTACAGCGACGGCTCCATCCTGGACGGGACGTCGCCGGTCGACATGCCCCTGTACCGCATCCCGATCGACGGCATCACGGCAGGGACGCCCGTCCCCCTCTTCTCGGTGCTGGCCCCGATGTCGGAGCTCCAGGATTCCATATCCCAGACGGGCAAGTGGCACGCCACGAGGGGCGGCGGCATCGCGGTCGTGCCCACGCGCGACTGCATCCTCGACGTCGAGCTGTCGCTGAGCAACGTGTGGGGATACACGGGAGGTGCCTTCTCGCTCGCCATCAACCTGCCGTCCGGGCTTGCCGTCCTCGCGAACACGAACGCGTACGGCTCCGGGGGCGACACCGTCGGAAGGCAGGTCACATCCAGGCTCGTCGCGTCGGGGGCCAAGGCCGGGCAGTCGTACTCCTTCTCCTACACGCTGGCCAACGGGGGAGGCTTCTCGGACCCGATGTGGATCGCGAGGGAGCTTCCCTCGTCGTAGCATTCCATATCCCGGACGCTCCTGTGGTCCGGCTCCTCGGGGAAGCTCGGCTCACTCCCGCTGTCGGCAGACCCCTCACGGTTCTCCGCCCTGGAGCTGAGGTACGTGGACGACGACGGGCTGAACCGGATGGCAGAGGTGCCGCCGTCCGGCGCCTGTGGCTTCGGCTTCACGACCACCCGGCTGGACACCGGGGTCACCTACGTCAAGTTCGTCCAGGGCTCCGTCGACGGCAGGATGCTCAATCTGGTCGGGCAGCGCGTATGCCAGATCGGGGGGAGCGTGCAGGACATCCAGGTCGCACGGATACAGGCGGTGTACGGTGCGCTCTAGCTCGCCACGGCGAAGGCGCACTGCCCGACGATCCAACGCCACTCATCCGGCTGAGCGCGCTGGATGATCCATGAGACCGTCACCGAGCCATCGTCCGTGACGGTCAGAGCTGCCGCCCCATCACCTGTCGACGCGCCCTTGGCGGTGGCCACGAGGATTGCCGAACTCGACCATGGCCTGCACCCCGCCGGTAAGGTACAGATGACATCGCCGAGGGCTATGTAGAACGATTTGAGGGCCGCAAGCTCAAGGACGCAGAGACTGCCGGCACGCGTGACCCTGGCAGTGCCGGCCCACCCACTGACTATCGGAACGTCGACGGCAGTCTGGGATATGGAATCCCGGACATCACTCGAGCAGATACGCGTCAAGCCTGCGGGCGGCGTCCTTGGAGACGGACTTGCCGCTCCAGAAGTAGTGCTCCCGCAGCATGGACGAGCTCTCCGTGTGCCCGAGCTGCTCCTTTATGACGGCCTCGGGGACACCTGCCCCTATCGCGAGGTAGACGTAGGTGTGCCGAAGGTACATCGGGGGCACGTAGGGCAGGCCCTCGCGCGTGCAATGGGCCCGGTAGCGTCTGGCAATCGCATCGGGGCTCATGCGCGCGCCATGACCGTCCGGCACGAGCGGTCCCGTGCCGCGAATCTCCCGCAGACGGCGCGTCGCGGTCCTGGGCATGTAGACCGTCCTCACCGAGCTCGGCGTCTTGGTGAACCACTCGACCGGCTCGCCTCCGACTACCTGGAGCCCCTTGTCGACCCGTACCCCGCCCTCGCGGAGGTCGATGTCGCGCCACCACAGCGCGCACCCCTCGCACCTCCGCAGCCCGCAGGTGAGTGACACGAGGAGCCACGGCTCCAGGGGGTGGCCCCAGAAGCCGCGCAGGAGCCTTCGCGCCTGGTCGGCGTCAAGGAACCTCGGCACGTATGGCGCCCTCCTCCTCGGCAGAGCTATCGACTTGCGGCACGGGTCCACCGCGATCAGGTCGTCGCGCTCCGCCATGCGCAGGATCCTCTGCAGGCATGACTTGGCGTTCGCCGCCTGGGCGTGGGTCATCGGGGCGAGCCATGCCTCTATGTCGCGGGCCCGTATCTCGGACAGCTCGGCGTCACCCCAGCGAGGCAGGACGTGGTTGGCGTAGTCGCTCGCGTACCCCGCGAGCGTGGACGGGGCGAGCCCTGTCTTGGTGGGCCAATAGAAGGTCTCCGCATAGTCCCCTAGGCGCATCTCGTACCTCCGAATCCTAGATGCCTCTCAGGGCCTCCCCCTGGGACGGCACTAGGATTCTCCCGCGTTACCGCCGTCGCACGATCGGGTCGACCAAGGAGGTGAGAAGTGGACGACACCGCCAAGAAGCTCGTGTGCAGGAGGTAGACGTGGACGACACGGCAAGGAGGCTCCTGTGGTGGGGCCTGACGGCGGGCGTCGGGTACTGCGCCAGCGCATACGTCGCCTGCGGCAACCCGCGCCAGGACGCGCTCGCCGTCACGTGGATGGCCGTGCTCCTCGTCTCCGCCCTCGCCTACGCGCTGTGGCGCACGACCGCCCGCAGGCGTGCCGAGGAGGCCCGCATGCACGCGGAGATAGTGGCGCGGCTGGACTCGGTGGACGAGAGGCAGCGCCTCATGCTCGACGCCCAGCAGCAGACCATGCGCTCGGATATCGTGCACAAGGTGGACAAGTACGTCTCGCGCGGGTGGGTGACCCCCGAGGAGCACAGGGCGATATCGGACGAGTACGGCTCGTACTCCGCCCTCGGCATCAACGGCTACATCAAGGTCTACATCGCGAAGGTCGACGCGCTCGAGGTACGCGAGGTCTGACGCCAACCGGCACCGCGGTCGCGCCACACGGGAGCGGCCTAGCACGAAGTAGCACGAAACGACACGATTTAGGAGGACGTATGGATACGTTGGTTCAGAAGTTCGTGGATTGGTGCGCCCGGAAGGACGCCGCGGCGCTCATCGAGCACACGGTGGTGGAGGGCGTCCTGGGCGTGGCAGTGACTGCGGTCGGGCAGATCCCGGCGCCGTACTCGCTCTATGTCGTGCCGCTCTCGATGGCGGTGCTCACGCCCGTCATCGCGGCCATCGGCAACGGCGGGAGCCCGGATGCGACCACGGCCGCGGCCCCTGTCGTGGCCACGGCCACAGAGACGGAGACGGCTACCACGACCCCCGTCGTGGCCACGGAGGGCACCACGGCGGTTACGAACCCCACCACGACGAGCACCGATGTGGCATCTGTGGTTGCCGCGACCGACATCCCCGCAGCCATGACCGACAAGGAGGCGTAGCCATGGCGGACCCGACGGACGACGAGAGGAAGGAAATCGAGGCTCAGGACAGCACGGACGGGCCTGCCGACGCCCAGGAGCCGAAGGAGGTCAAGTATGAGTAACTGCGCGAGCGACGTGCTGTCCATCGCGGCTGGCGAGATCGGCTACGACCGGCACGACGACCCCGACGAGGGGAGCAAGTACGGCCGCTACTATGCCGGCGTGACCGGTTCCCCGTACTTCGGGACCACGGGCGTCCCGTACTGCGCCATGTTCGTCTCGTGGTGCTTCGCGCAGGCAGGGGCGAGCTGCGCCGGACTCCCCGCAGCGAGCAGCAGGACGCTCTACAACGACGCCAAGGCAGCAGGACGCCTCAGGGCGTCCGTGCGTGACGCCCAGCCGGGGGACGTGATGCTGTTCGACTGGTCCCGCGCAGGAGACGACGGTGACGGCGACCCCGTCAACCTCGACCACACGTGCCTGTGCGAGATGAACCTCGGCGGGGACGGCGTGCAGACCATCGAGGGCAACATCGCCAACGGCAAGGTGCTCCGTCGTGTGCGCGACTGGTCCTACTGTGTCGCAGCGATCGCGCCCGACTACGCCACGCTACCCGACGTGCCATCCACGCCGAGCACCGAAAGCGTAGGCAGCCTCGACGGCGAGAGCGGCGAGCTGCTGGTCGATGGTGACTACGGTTCTATAACCGTCAAGGACGTCCAGAGGACCATGCAGTTCTACGGGCTCTACCAGGGATACCTGATCGATGGCGACTTCGCGTACCACGCCAAGCTTGCGTTGCAGCAGTATCTCCAGCGCAAGGGCTACTACCAGGGATATCTCCTCGATGGTGACTTCTCCGGTCACTCGGTGTACGCGTTGCAAAGCTATCTCAAGGACCTCGGTTACTATTGGTACACGGCCGATGGAATTCGCTATTGGTGCGACCTCGACTCAGACTGGGGCGAGTACACCACCAAGGCTTTTCAGCGTGCTCTGAACAGCGAAAAGTTCTAGGAACGTTGTCTGACACCAATCGCCGATCGTCATAGACAACCGCGCTTGCGTGCCACACGTGACAGACAAGGCCCTCACCCTGCGGGGTGGGGGCTTTTTTGCGTCCCGGTAGTGTCCCTAATCGGAGAAATAACCACACTCATACGAAGATGCGTTTGCATACATGCAGATACAGGACTTATTCCCCACCCTGCAACGCTATCTTGAGCTACGCTCCGTAGAGACGACCCTGCTCGCTAATGCCCCTTGATGGACTCGAGGAACTCCTTCGCGCGATCGGTCTGCGGATTGTCGAAGAACTCGTCAGGCGTGTTCTCCTCGAGAATCATGCCGTC